>Ga0209260_10000079_pt1 | contig 72806 bp, 68 predicted proteins | sample WorMetTypGCAVOLI_FD_187421 | JGI IMG/M metagenome (GOLD analysis project Ga0209260, IMG submission 187421) | Marine gutless worms symbiont microbial communities from Max Planck institute for Marine Microbiology, Germany - Olavius algarvensis... ...
AAGGGTTTTGGACAGCATCGACTTTGAAAAGGTACAACCTGATTTCTAAATCACTAATTTCCCGTTTATAACTGCCTGTTTTTATTAAAGGCAGTATTTGATTTTCAAATTATTTTGGACAGCAATGCTCTATCATATTAAATTATATGTGAAAAATTTAGCCCTATTGGATATGAATATTTTGAGAGTATCTAATTTTAAATTAAAACTCTAATATCCTCTATATTCAGCTCCTAATTTGGCGGAATTCCAACTAAAGATTTCTTGCCATTATCATAACTTACTGAAAATGTTAGATTTAAAATGGATATCACAAAAAATCGGTTGATGTCAAATGTTCAAATATATAGCAGCTATATCAGATTCTTATATTGCTTCAAATGGTCGTCCAAAATACGTAAGCACCCACAGCGCTAGTAGGTACACACTTAAAAGCGACTGGAAACCTGACACAACACGAACCCATCCGCTTGCTCTGAGTATATACTCTCGCCGCTGGATTCGAGTTATCCAGTTGCCAACATTAAGCTCTCGCCAGCCAATGCTAAAAGCTGAGATCATACTGAAGTAAATACCGAATCCGAGAGCAGGTAAAAGGTTTAAGTTTAAGCGAACAGGTTCATTGCTTCCTAAATCTTTTCGCAAGCGCTCTGATATCCACACTTGCCATATACCGTCCTTTTTCGGCGGCCATTTTAAAACAATAAAATAAGGAATTGAAAATAATGGAATAATCGCAAAAAATAATATTAATAATGGCTGTCCAGGCCGCATTCCGTAGGAGCAAGTCAATTCAAAAAAGATAAGATAAAACATACTTTCGAATTTTTTCCATATATTACTATACGACATATTCCATAATTCGAGTCTTTGTGAATGTTTAATGGCGTATGTAATTTGGCGTTCCTGTGTTCGAAAACCCGCTTCTTTAAATTCTTTGCGCAACTCCACCAGTGCATTAGAATATTGCCCATAAGTCAAATTAGACAGACCTATAGCAGACGCAATAGATGGAATATATGGAAGAGACTTAGGCCTGAGCGCAAAATTCACTCCGTCAACAAAGGAAGACCAAAGCTCAGCTCCGCTCAGGTTGGCTCCGCTCAGGTTGGCTTCGTTCAGGAAGGCTCCGCTCAGGTCGGCTTCGTTCAGATTGGCTTCGATCAGGCTGGCTTCGATCAGCATGGCGCTTCTCAGGTTGGCTTCGGGCATGTTGGCTCCGCTCAGGCTGGCTCCGCTCAGGTCGGCTCTTTGCAGGTTGGCTCCGCTCAGGTTGGCTTCGTTCAGGAAGGCTCCGCTAAGGTTGGCTCCGCTCAGGTTGGCTTCGTTCAGGTTGGCTTCGTTTAGGGAGGCTTTGCTCAGGTTGGCTCTGAACAGTTCGGCTTTGATCAGTTTGGCTCTGAACAGGAAGGCTTCGTTCAGGTCGGCTCTGTTCAGGATGGCTTTATTCAGGCTGGCTCCGCTCAGGTCGGCTTTGATCAGTTTGGCTCCGCTCAGGTTGGCTCGTTTGCCTTCTTTGCCATCGGATTTAAGCCATTTCAGATGCTCATTCATAATCTCATCAAGCTCTACTTCAGTAATTGCCGTTCCATCAACAAGTTTGCCTGTCCACTCTTTTTGCTTTTGTTCGTTTTGACCGCTAATAGGTAGAACGTAAAAAAGCAGTAAACAAGTCAATGAGATAACAATAATAAAGAAAATACGGTGCATAAGACCTCTTTATAATATTAGATGATTAATGTAATTATGAACAAGGAGAACTTCAGATTTGTATAGCTTGCCAAAATCTGAAATTCGCAATTATTTCAGATAGAAAAGCGATATCATTACAGCTTCTATCCTCTTTATCCGTTTTGGAATTCATATTCAAGAAAATTTTTAACCTCATAAATTTCGCAATCATATGAACCGAGCGTTTTTTATAACCGTGTGTGGATTAAGCTTTCAAATCCACCAAAAAATTGTAACTTGGAATTCCAGGTTTACTGGACAAATCTATAACTTCGCCGGACAATAAATTGGGTAATCGCTAATCTAAAATCTGGGCTTGTTAGAGATTACGTGCCTGAACCGAACCTTTTAAGGCACGCGAATAATGTGGGATTAGCGGACGGAAGTGAACATTTCAAAAGGTCAGATATCGGGATTATGCAATCTCATCTGAAAACCAACCTGCGCCCACTTAAATGCCTTCTCCAAAAACAAAATGCATGTCATCATCCGTAAAACAGAGTTCTGAGCTGTCTGGATTCATAGCGTCTTTTTCTATAATTCGACGATCATAGGCGGTATCAAGCACCTGGTCGTAGTATTCGTGTTGAATCAAAAGATTCATGATTTCGCTCGTACCTGTCCATATCATACCGAGTCGAGTGTCCCTTAGCGCTCTTTCAAGGGGATATACATCGGTATATCCAATCCCTCCCAAGACCTGCATGGCGTTGTTGACAACATCCCATGCGATTTCGGTGGCGAACCGCTTGGCTTCGCTGACAATGCGCCGGACGTATGGGTAATCTGCATCCACAGCTCTGGCCGCCATATAGCAGAGACTCCGTGCCGCATCAAGCTGTGTAATGGAATCGGCGATCTTGAAACTGACAGCCTGATATTTTCGGATTTCATTGCCAAAAGCCCTTCTTTTGTTGGAATATCGAACAGCCAAGTCCAAGGCGCCCCATACTCCCAGACATCCGGCTGCAGAAGTTAATCGTTCGGGAATCATCATCTGGTTAAAACAGAGTGCTCCCCCATGGAGTTCACCCACCAGATTTTCTTTTGGCACTTGCACATCTCTGAAGACCAGTCTGCCAGTACCTCCACCCCGGCATCCCAACAGGCCGTAAAGGTATTCAGTCTCAACGCCGGGTCCTTTTTCAACGATCAGAAGGCTGAGGCGGCTATATTTATGGGCGTTGGGGTCAAAATCTGTTTTGCAATAGACCAGAAAAAAATCAGCGCCCTCAGCACCGACAACAAATCGTTTCATGCCGTTTAAAATGAAATGATCCCCTTTAAGCTCTGCCCGGGTCATGGCACCAAAGAAATCGGAGCCGCCTCTAGGTTCTGTCAGGGCTTCGGCTGCCACGAGCTTTCCTTCAATATAAGGCCTTAGGTATTTTTCTTTCTGCTCTTCGGTCCCAAATACGTTCAATGCTTCTCCCACAATGGACGGCATGACAAATGCGCATCCCAAGGCCATGCCCAGGCAACCGATCTCTTCACCAGCCGCAACTTCGGCCACCCAACTCATTTCACGGCCCCCATACTTTTTTGGAAATCGAATGCCTCTCAAGCCTTTTTCCGCTAATTTTTGCACAAAATCCCTTGGATAGGCAATTTCGTTGTTGTCCATTTTTCGCAAAAATTCACTTGTAATTTCTTCGCGAACAAACTGACGCACTTCTATTTTTAGTTCCTGTTCTTTTGGGGAAAGCATAAAATCATACATAATGCCTCCTTGTGTTAGAAAATAGCTGCAGGAAAAACAGCCCGTTAAGGTTTGGCACCTTGTCTTTTCGCGGGCGCAACAACTGCCAAACACCATGACATCGCTATCCGAGGAGCGCCTCTGCCTCTATCTCCACCAGGTACCCGGATCCGATGATGTCGGCGCAGATCAGCGTGTTGGCCGGCAGGATGCCCCGGAAGCGCAGACCGTGGGCGTCTGCAACCGGTTTCAAATGATCCTTGTTCTTGAGGTAGATGCGTGTGCGCACGACATCTTTGAGGCTGGCCCCGAGGCTCTGCAACGCGCCTTCAATCTTGTCGATGACAAAATGCGTCTGAGCGGCAGGGTCGTCGCCGCCGATGATACGGTCGCCATGCGTTGCGGTAGTACCCGAAATAAGAATGCGGTCGCCTCGCCGCACGGCACGGCTGTAACTGGCCAATTCTTCCCAGATCGTACCGCTCAAAACCCGGGTGCGGCCGTCGTCCCCGGTGCGGGTCTCATAAGGCGGCGGCAACGATTCGAGATGATCGCTGAGATCCCCGGCGGCTGTCAGGTAGGGGGGACGCCGGTACTCGTCACCGCAATCGCCCGGGATCTTGTGCAGTCGCGCTACCGCCTCGTCAATTGCGGCATGATCGGCTTCGGCAAGCGCAAATCGGAATATCTGCAAATTATCCTCGCAGTGCTCGCTGATGCCAAGGCGTGCGCCGACGATGATACCCCCTACGGCAGGTTGATCGAGGATGTACCGGCAGGCGACGTTGGCCATCGACACGTTGTACCGCCTGGCTACCCGGTGCACAACCTCCAGCAGGTCCTGCAGCGCAGCCCAACCTCCGGCCGCACGGATGAAGCGGCCGTACTTCATCTGGGACCAGGTTTCGAGCGCGTCCCAGTCCGGCTCCGGTTGAGCGAGCCAGCGTTCAGTCAGAAATCCTCCCGCCAGGGTGCCGAATGCCAGCACCGTGACACCATGCTGCGCACACAGCTCAAGCATGCCGTTGGTCCGCGCACGTTGATCGAGCATTGAAAAGCATATCTGGTTGGAGACGACTTCGAAACCACTGTGAAGGATCATCCCCAAGTGGGCGGTGTCGGTGTTGGTCATTCCCAGATGCCGTATCAGGCCTTCAGCCTTCAGTTCCTGGAGGCAGGCCAGCGTATCCAGATAGCTCGGATCGGCATAGTTCCAGGAGTGGAACTGCAGCAGGTCGATGCGGTCACTTTGCAGGCGGTCCAACGCCGTTTGAACGGCGGTTCGCACATCATCGCGGCTGTCGGGTCCCGGCTTCGGCACCCACTTGGTGAACAGCTGCACGGATTCCGGCCCGTGTTCCTGGGCGAAAATACCGGCGATTACCTCGGCCGATCCGTAATGATCGGCCATGTCAAAGGTGGTGAAACCGGCCTCGACATAGGGTTGCATCGCCCTTGCGGTTGCTGACAGATCCAGTTCGCGGCCCTCACGTTCCATGTCGGCAATTTGCCAGAGGCCGGTCAGGACCCGCGAGATACTCAGATCCGGAGCCAAATCCCATCGTTCTACAATGTCCTTCATGATTTTCTCCCTAAATCCTCTGCGCGCTCAGCGTCTTTGCGGTGAGTATGATTATTAAAAGGCCTCCCATTTAGGGGTTAACCATGCCCCCACACTTTTAGTGGGGGGCAATGGACAATTTTTATTTGTAAAACACGGCCACGCCGTCTTTAACGACGTACATGAGCATATCCCGCATCGTGTCACCATTCCCATCGAATTGATTATCCCCCAAAGCCCCCATCACAGATGGATGATAGGGTCCGATCGTGGACATTCCGATAGCGATTTCCTGGCGATTATTGCCGCCAATCTCAATTGCCTTGGCCGCAATTTCCACACAATCATTGGCTATCGCTTCAACCAATCCCGGGTCGTAACCGAGCTTTTTTTTGAACTCGGCGGCCCACTGTAAAATGTATGGTCGCTTATCTTCCAGTGAGAAATAGCCGGAATAAATGGTTCCTTCAGCAGCCTTGCCGGCAACCTTAATATATTCCGGGTGACCAATGCCGTCGGTGCCAAGTATTTGGGCATTCAAGGCCAGTTTTCTGGCCTGGCGTGCAATCATCGCACCTTCCTTGTAATGGCCGGCGATAAACAGCGCGTCGGGATTCAATCCTTTGATTTTAGTAAGCTGGACCGAAAAATCGGTATCGTTTGGCAAATAGGCTTCCGAGGCAACCACATTATTTTCAGCAACCCCGATTTCCTTTAAGCCGGTTTGAAAGACCTCTGCCAGACCTCTGCCGTAATCATCATTGACGTAGACAACGGCATAGGTTTTCCATTTTCCCTGGTCATTGGCCCACTTGGCGATGTACCGGCCCTGAAAAGCGTCAGTCGGTACCAGGCGAAATGAGTAAGGACCGGCTTGGGTATAGGCCGGGGCAGTGGCACCGATGGCAAATTGAGTCAAACCGTGTTTGTTCATGATTGGCGCTTGTGCCAGGGCAACGGTGCTGGTAAGGGGCCCGATCATAATTAAAATTTTTTCATTATCGATAAACCGCTGAGCGATAGACGCACCTTCTCGGGGGTCGTTTTTATCATCCGCCACTTCAACCAGCTCCAACATTCTTGCTTTTCTTTTTCCTTGCGGTACAATCCCGCCACGGGCATTGATCCTTTCGATGGCGAATTTTGTCCCGACCTCGGATTTTTTACCCCAGGATGCGGCCCCACCGCTCATAGGTGCGCAAAGACCCAGGCCAAGGGTATCAACGGCAGTGGCTGATACTGTGATTCCTGCGATAAAACCGATAACCAACGCGACAATTAAAAAAAGTTTCGTCTTCATGATCCCTCCTTTTCGGGGTTCAAAAGTGAATGATTAATGCTCCTAGCCCTCACCAGATCCGGGCAAGCCGGAATTTAAGATTTAAGAATGAAGATAGAGACAATAGCCCAATAAACACATACGCCACAATATGCACAATGGGCCGTAGGCGGACTATTCGCCAAGGTATGCTTTGATCACGTTTTCGTTTTGCAGCAAGTTTTTCGCCGAATCCTGCAGCACGATTTGCCCCCTGTTTAAAATATAACCCCTGTCAGCTATGGAAAGCGCTTTTTTCAAGTTTTGTTCCACCACGAAGATCGGTATGCCGACCTGGCTTACTTGTTGAATAATTCCAAAGACCTCGTCCACCAGTTTCGGGGACAGCCCCATGGACGGTTCATCCATGATGATCATTTTTGGTTTTGCCATCAAGGCGCGGCCGATAGCCAACATTTGTTGTTCGCCGCCGCTCAGGGTACTGGCGTCCTGGTTTAATCGCTCGCCTAAACGGGGAAAAAGGTGAAACCTTTTCTCCATCTCCGCCTCAAAATCGTAATTTTGATTACCCCTGTGGATAAAAGCGCCCATTTCGAGGTTTTCCTTCACGGTGAGCCGGGCAAAGACTCTTCGCGCTTCGGGTACCGGCGAGATGCCCTTGCGGACGATTATGTGCGTACTGAGTCCGTCAATCCTTTCGCCGTTGAATTCCACCTGCCCCAGGGTTGGTTTGACGATCCCCAGAATGGTTTTCATGGCTGTCGATTTGCCGGAGGCATTTCCGCCCAACAGGCACACGATTTCCTCAGAGCCGATTTGAATCGAAATGTTATGTAATGCCCGGATGGGACCATAATGGGTTGTGACTTCTGTAATTTTCAGCATCCTAAATAAGCCTCGATAACCTTTGGATGATGGCGGACTTCAGCATAAGTCCCTTCCACGATCTTTTGACCATAGTCCATAGCAACCACGCGGCTACAAAGGTTTTTGATAAAATTCATATCATGTTCAATCACGAGAACTGCCACGCCTTTTGTATTAATCGCTTGAATGGTTTGCGCCAGTTGAAGAGACTCGGCCGGATTCATACCGGCTGTGGGCTCATCAATCAGAAGCAGTTTGCCGTCAGATGACAGTGCCCGGGCGATTTCCAGACGACGTCGATTGGCATAGGAAAGGGTCCAGGCCGGATTCATTTCAACGCTGCGCAATCGTGTGCCGAAGAGCGCCATAACCTCGCGGGCGTGAGCCTTCAGTTGTTCGCGTTCTTTGCGAGCCCCCGGTAAACTGAATAAGGCAGAAAAAAGACCTGCCCGAGTTCGGCAGTGACCGCCTATCATCAAATTTTCGAGAACGGAGAGGTTATTAAACGGACGCTGGTTTTGAAATGTTCGCGCGATACCCAGTCCGATGATCTGGTGGGTTTTTAATCCCAGCAGGTTCTGCGAGTGATCATCGAAAAATACCTCGCCGCTATCCGCCTTATACATACCGGATAAGACATTGAAAAAAGTGGTTTTGCCGGAACCATTGGGACCGATGATTCCGACAATTTCACCTTCTTCAACATCAAGGCTGAAATCGTTCAACGCGATCAGCCCGTCAAAGCGTTTGGTAAGGAATTGTACGGATAGTAAAGCCATGTTCTACATCTTGTAAGTCTGTTGGTATAATTTTTTGCCGAACAGTCCTTCAGGCCTGACAATCATCATGACCACCATAAATGCGCCCATGATCACCATGCGGTATTCGCTTGCCGCTCTGAATATTTCAGGTCCACCGATCATGATAATCGCACCGATAATGGTGCCCGGGATGCTCCCCAGGCCTCCTAAAATCGGTATGGTAATGATGATGACCGATTCCAGGATCGTAAAGCTGTTGGGACTCACAAAGCTTTGGAAAACAGCAAAAAAACTGCCGGCCAGCGCTCCCAACGCGGCGGAAAATCCCAAGGCCAAAGTTTTGTAATAAACCAGATTGATGCCCATCACCGCCGCCACGTCTTCGTCTTCGCGGATGGCCATCCATGCCAGGCCGACTCGTGAATCGATTATTCGCACACAGGCATAGATGGTGATAAAAACAAATAACAGGATCAAATAATAATAGGCCGGATAACTTTCAATGACGAATTGCCAATCGGAAAATCCGATGCGCGGCGCTGGAATACCCGGTATCCCCCGGGGGCCTCTGGTCATTCCCATCCAGTTATTGGCGACAATATAGACAATCTGGCCGAATCCAAGGGTGACGATCGCTAAATAATCATCGCGCACCCGCAACGTCGGAAAGCCGAGCAAGATGCCAAAGATGATTCCGAAAAACATTCCCACCGGAATGGTCAGCCAGAAAGACATCCCGTATTTTACCATCAGAATCGCCGTTGTGTAGGCACCAACGGCATAGAAGGCGGCATGACCGATGTTGAGCAGTCCCGTAAAACCCATGACCACATTGAGTCCCAGGGCGAGAACGATATACAGACCGATATATATTATAACCCGCATGGCGTAGTTGCTGGGAACAACCAAGGGGATCATCAAACAGGCTAAGACGATCAGAAGCTTCACGTACCATCGGGACAGCGCAAAAAGCCCCGCCATACGGACCAAAGGATTCTGCTTTTGTTCCGGTATTCCGGCCTGGGAACCACCGCCCAGGTCATCGAGTTTTATCTCGTCTTTTGGATTTTCCAATTTCACCCAAGAGTCCTTCCGGTCTGAAAATAAGAACCAAAATCAGTACGCTGAAGGCAAAGGCATCGCGATACAGGGAAGAAATGTATCCGGCCCCGATACCTTCAAAAATGCCGAGAAGAATTCCACCGATCATGGCCCCGTAAATATTGCCGATACCGCCCAGGACAGCGGCTGTAAACGCTTTTAGTCCGGCATTAAAGCCCATAAAGGGATCGATGCTGTTGTAATTGACGGCAAACAGAATGCCGGCCACCGCCCCCATCGCCGAACCGATGGCAAAGGTCAGCACAATCACGGCATTGATATTGATGCCCATCATTTCGGCGGCCTCGGGATCGGCAGCGGTTGCGCGCATGGCCTTTCCGATGTAGGTTTTTTTGACATAAAGGCCTAAAGCAACCATCAGGATTAATGAGGTAGCCAGGATAAAGACTTTTTTAATCGGGATAACAACATTTCCAATAAGTATGGGAGAATAGCCGAAATCGACATCGAAGGTTTGAAATTCGGCCCCCCAGACTATTCTGGCCATGTTTTGCAGAAAGATGGACATGCCCAAAACACTGATGATGACGGCAAATCGGGGGGCATTTCGCAACGGGCGGTAGGCAATTCTCTCAACACCGACCCCCAGTAGGGTGCTCAGCATGATACCCATCAGAGCGGCAATGGGAAAGGGGATTGAGAAGGCGGTCATGATCCACCACGTAAAAAAGGCCCCGCACATAAAGATTTCACCATGCGCAAAATTGATCAGCTTGATGATGCCGTAGACCATGGTGTAACCAATGGCCAGCAACGAATACAACGCACCGAGGCTAATTGAATTGACCATTTGCTGCCAGAACATAGTGACTAATTTTTCATTTTCCGTAAGAATTTAAAAGGTGAATGATATAGGGTATCTAATATTAGGGCGAAAGCAGAGCGAGACTCTATTCTTTGGTGTTTTCTATCAGATCGATTATTTATACTCAATAGTTGTCGAAACTGTCAGAAGTACAAATACAGATATAAAGTATCGCAAAATTAAACCCCTTTCTGTGAAATAATTATTAGAATTTTAATAGGCTTCTCTTGAATCACTATCAAAGAGGTGCCTATGGTTCATGTCCAGAACCAGTTCCAACTGCATTTGTGGTTTTGCCTGAGTTTGAGGATCAACGCGGGCGGTCAGTTGTGATGAGCCGCAAGATACAAACAAAACAACCTCTGATCCAATCGGTTCAACAACCTCGATTAAAACATTCAAAACCGCTTCGGCCGCCTCTTGCTGCGCCCGTCACCAAAGCTACTTTGCCTTCAAACATGATTTTGGCTTCTTATGTGAGAAGTAGATGATTGGTTGAATCCTGGTTCTGCAAATGCAGAGCACCTGTTATGCCTGGGTATTTATGTCCAATCATGCCCATTTTTTGCTGCGCAGCGGATCGGCCGGCGTTGCGCATTTAATGCGTTCCGCCTAAGCGGATTGACCGGATATGCGGTTTCGTTTAATCGTCGGCATCGCCGGCAGGGCCAGCTTTTTCAAAATCGTTATAAATCGATCATATGCCAGGAATTCCTGAAAGCGCTTCCAGGATTTTTTGTCCGCAGCTGCTTGATAACGGTTTTCACCAAAAACGGTAAAGGCATGCTGGGCACCCGCGTAGGTTATCATTTCGTGGGCAAGGCCGGCCGATTCCAGTTCTTTAGCCAAATCCGCAAACTGGTCCATCGTAATGGCCTTATCCGCCGAGCCATGCATTATCAATTTCCCAATGATTGATTATTGAATATTGCAGTTGGATCAGGACTTATCAAACGGGAATCTCCTTCATACAACGAAATCCAAGCCAGTGAGCCCCGTTGGTGGTGTCTTCGGGGGTCCAGCGGCAAGTCACTCTGACAAAAGTTGCCGAGCCCAGAAAACAACCCCCCCGCATCGGCAAGGTGCCTTCAAGCCATTCGCCTTCGCACATTTCCCAAACATTGCCGCACATGTCATAGCATCCATAGGGGCTGATGCCCGGATCAAACAAGCCGATTTCCGATGTTTGCTGCAGTCGGAATTCTCTGGAATTGCATCGGTCCGGCAGAAATTCCTGCCCCCATGCCCACCAGCGACTATCGGTTCCGCGACCGGCCTTTTCCCAGTATTCTTCCGTCGGAAGCACTTTTCCTGCCCAGTTTGCGTAAGCCCTGGCATCATCCCAGCCGACAAACACCACCGGCTGCATCGGCTGACCCCAGTCAGGGTGATTCAAGAGCATGGGCTCACGGTGCCCGGTACTCTCAATAAATTTACGATACTGATAGTTGGTAACCGGATAACGATCTATGTAATAAGACTCCAGATGGACCTTGCGGGCAGGTGCTTCAGTGGCATAGACCGGATTTTCTCGATCATCCAGCATAAAAATCTGGTTGAGATCATCCTGATCCATGCCCATGGTAAATTCACCGGCGGGCACTAGAACCATTTCGGCACCGTCGGTGGGGGCGACTAAGGTATCCGGTAAAGGTCTGGAATCTATCATATCCATCATCCCGTAATTTTGTCGATGGATTTAAATTACAGATAAATGCATTTTAAAGCAATCAAGAAATTTTTTTAGGCGCAATAACCATTGCGAGCCTTGCACGGCACGATGCGATTTCAACCCCTTAGCCCGAAAAGGCACAAACATGCCATTGCGTTGTATGCTCAATTCTCAACCGGATGAAAAGTCTTGCCGCAGAGGGATTTGCATCTCATCGATTAATCTAATCTTGACAAGTTAGTTTAAAGAATCTATTTATAATGAGCATTTGCTCAAAACATGACGCGATTTTTGTAAATTTGCCTTGACAATAATGAGTGAAAATCTTATTTTGTTATGAGCATATGCTCATTAAAATTAATATAGGCTGAATTAAAAGGAGGTTGATCATGAAATTGGTTGACATTATGCCAATTGAAAAATGGATCGAAATCGAGAAAGAAGTTAATCAAAGATCAGGGCTCAATGCGGCCGTGTATGATGCAAACGGGGTGCGGATAACCGATTTCAAAAAGTGGGCCAACAAACTTTGTCAGGCTCTAAGGGCAACCGAGAAAGGTCAGAAATTTATCTGTGCGGTGGCTCAACAAAATATCGCTGCCCGGGCCGCGAAAACCCGAGAACCAATCGTTGCCGAATGCGACGCCGGTCTCATGAAATTCGTGGTCCCGATAATTGTCGATGATGAATTCCTGGGTACGGCTGGAGGATGCGGTTTGCTGAATAACCCGGGGCAGGTTGATGCCTATCTGGTTCACCGGACGACAGACATGGATGAGGAAGATGTTCGAAATCTGGCAGAGGATATCGAACATATCCCGCAAGGCAGACTGGCGGAGGTAAGGGATTATGTAGAAAAAAAAGTGGCTGAAAGCATCCGGGAGTATGAGGCCGGGCAGTATGAAAGCCAGCGGAAGCGCCGGCTGGTCAGCTAACAGGATTTTAATTGTTTCATTTTATTTACGCTAATTTGAGGTCAAAATGATCATTAGTATTGCCAGTGGAAAAGGGGGAACCGGCAAAACCACCGTGTCGACCAACCTTGATCAGAAAGGTTTTATCTTTTGCGGATTCGGATCCGGACCGATGCAGGATTGTGGACGCGCCGCCGGGCACGTCATGCCCGGTGATCGAGACCGTGAAACGGGCCGATTTCGTCATACTGGTGACCGAACCCACGCCCTTCGGCCTGCATGATCTGCAACTGGCGGTCGGCGCAGTCAAAATTCTCGATATCCCATGCGGACTGGTAATCAATCGGTCTGATCTGGCTGACGAAAAAGTCAAAGCGTATGCGGACAGAGAAAATTTACCGGTTCTGATGGAAATTCCATTTGATCGACGGCTTGCCGAGGCCTATTCCAGGGGCCAGATGCTCGTTGAGGTAATGCCGCAATGGAAAGAGAAATTTTTGGAACTACATGAAAAAATTAAGGCCCTCGTAAATTGATACTAAAATCTTGTATATGAAAACCTTTGACAGGTTCGCCTCTGGCGGGCTCGTGCAAAATTCAGGTAATGCAAATGAAAGAAATTGTTATAATCAGCGGCAAAGGCGGTACCGGGAAGACCAGCTTAATGGCTGCTTTTGCTTCATTGGCGGGCAATAAGGTGCAGTGTGACGCTGATGTTGATGCCGCCGATCTTCATCTATTAATGAATCCGAAAATAACCCGGCACACAGATTTTCAGTCGGGAAACACCGCCAGGATTAATCAAAATCTGTGCACGGAATGTGGCTTGTGCCGTCAATTGTGCCGGTGGAATTGCATCAGCGAATCATACAAAGTTGACCCCATAGGCTGTGAGGGTTGCGGAGTCTGTGTCCATTTCTGCCCGCAAACCGCCATTGAATTTCCCGAGACCACCTGTGGCGAGTGGTTTATTTCCGACACTCGTTTCGGTTCCATGGTGCATGCCCGGTTGGGCATTGCCGAAGAAAATTCGGGTAAGCTAGTCACTCTGGTGCGCCAGGAAGCCAGAAAACTGGCCGAAAAAAAGAACCTGGATTTGATTCTTACCGACGGGCCTCCGGGGGTCGGGTGCCCGGTTATTGCCTCCATCGGCGGCGCCAGTGCGGTGGTGATTGTCACCGAACCTACGGTTGCCGGCAAACATGATATGGTGCGGGTGGTGCAGCTGGCCGCCCATTTTAAGGTGCCGGTTATGATTTGCATTAATAAATATGATCTTAATCTAGAGTTAACCCGGGACATCGAGAAGTATGCGCAAGAAGAAAACATCGCCTGTTTGGGCCGTATCCCGTTTGATCCGATGTTTACCAAAGCCATGATCCAGGCGCAAACCGTAATTGAATACAGCAACGGATCAAAAGTGAATCAGGAAATTAAAGGAATTTGGCAGAAGATAGTAAAAAAAATCGGACTGGAAAGACCAGTTTCCGGATGTTAGACTTAACATAATGGTCCGTTCAAACTGATGCGGACTACCGAACTCACCGTTGCATGGCATTGCGGCAGCGGGCCAGGATGCTCAACACTTCAAAAGGTTGCTCAATCAGCGGGAAGGTCGGTACACCTCGGGGTTCCAGATATGCTTTGGCAGCATCCATGTGTTTTTTTTGTCCGGAGAAGGTGACGTAAAGGGGCTTTGCCGGATAGCGTTTGGCCAACTCGACGATGAACTCCATTGACGGCACACCGGTTTCTTCGGTGATCATCAGAATCATGACGGCGGCATCAATGTTGGCGTCTTTGAGTACGGCCTCGGTTCCTTCCCGATAAGCGAACTCGACACCCGTGGCTGTGGCGGCCGGCCAGATATCCACCGGGTTTCGCATCCGAATGTAGGGGGGGCTGATCTCCTGGAGGTAGCGGCGGGTTTTTTCTTCCAACTGCGGCACCTGCAATCCCCAGCGCCGTTGGCAAAGATCGGTCATGCACACCAGCATGGCGCCTGAAGGCGCTGAAAAGCTGACCCGGTTGCCCCCGGGCAGGGGCATGGTCGCGAGGGCCTTGGCCGCCAGGATCAGGTGCGAATAGTCATAGACCCTGACCACGCCCGCTTGCCGCAGGGCCCCGTCGGTAATGCGGTCATCTGAAGCCAGGGCGGCAGTGTGGGCCACCGCCGCCCGGGATCCTTCGGCGGTGCTCCCGCCTTTGAGCAGAATCACCGGCTTGGAGCGCGTCACCCGGCGGGCCACTTCCAGAAAGCGTCGGGGTTTTTTAAAGCTTTCCAGGTAGACAAAGATGGCCCTGGTTTCCGGGTCCTGGCCGTAATACTCGAGAACCTCACTTTCTTCCACATCCAGCTTGTTGCCCATACCCAGCACCCGGGCAACGCCGAAGTGTTCGCCGGATATGATGTAACGCATGGTGTGGGTGGCGAAATTTCCGGTCTGGGCCAGGTAGGAAACATGGCCGCGCGGGACTTTGCCAAGCGGAAAAAAACTCGAAGTAAAGTTATGGGGTGTCGATGTGTGTCCCGAGGTGTTCGGGCCAATGGCTCGGACCCCGGTTTCGCGGATGGCTTGAATCGTTTCCTGCTGGAGTTTTTCGCCCTGTTCGTCGACTTCGGCAAATCCACTGGCGGCCATGACGATGGCCTTGGCCCCTTTGGCGGCACAGTCCCGGATGGCCTGGGGCGTTGCTGCGGCCGGCAGGATGATGATTGCCAGATCGATGGCATCCGGCAGGGACTGGATGGATGGGTACACCCGGTGCCCCAGGATCTCGCCACCCTTGGGATTGACCAGGTACAATTTGCCTTCAAATCCATTAGCCAAAATGTTTTGAATGACGTCATTGCCCGCTTTGTGGGGCGTGCCGGAAGCACCGATCACAGCAACGCTTTGCGGTTCGAACAATTTTGCTAAATTTCCGGTAACGGATTTTTCTTGCGAGGCCGGCGGCTGGTGTTTCTGCAATTCGATCAGGGCATCAACGGCCACGGGCCGTCCCTTGCGGATAATCATAGGGTTGATATCGATGTTGCGGACCTGCGGATGGTCCAAACCGATTTGCCCCAGCTGTTGCAGATGGCGGCTGATCTGATCGATCCGGGCGGGTTCAAGCCCGCGAATGCCCTCTAAAATTTTGGATCCCGTAATTTCGGTCGTCATATCCCGGGCATCCTGTTGGCTTAAAGGCGCGACTCGAAAAGAAACATCTCCCAGGGCTTCAGTGAAAATGCCGCCCAGGCCGAACATGACACAGGGGCCAAACTGTTCATCCCGACTCAGTCCCATCACAATTTCACGGGAACCTCTGACCATTTCCTGGACCAGGATTCCGCCGCCGAGATCAAGGGCTTTGGGAGCCAGACGATCATAGGCCTTCTTTAATTCGACCGCATTAGGAATTCCCAGCGTGATCAGTTTCTGCTCGGTTTTATGTTGCGCTGCGGCTGCACAAACTTTTAATACCACCGGATAGCCGATATTGTCCGCCGCTGCTTCGGCCTCGTCCAAATCTCCGATCAGCATTTCTTTGGTGGTCGGAATACCGTATTCAGCTAGAATCATTTTGCTGTCGTATTCAGATAAAGTTGTTTGACCAGCGGATAATGCATTCGCAATAAATTTTTCTACGGATTTCATATCTCCTCCAGCTGACGATTTCATGTGATGTAGCTCAATTCTTCGAGACTCAAGGATTCAAAAAGTCAGGGATCATGTACTCTGGATCCGGATATGAGTAAAAGCCTTTGCCACTCTTGACGCCCAATTCACCGCGTTCAATTTTTTCTTTAAGTTCCTTGGGTGGGTGATCTTTAGGATCTTTTGAATCGTTATAATAAACCATTTCAATATCATAGATGACATCAAGTCCCACCTTGTCCATAAGCGCAAAGGGGCCGAAGCGGTCCGGACTTTTTTTCATACCATTAAATATCATCCAGGCTCGATCTACATCGCGGAAATCCACAGAGCCGTTGGCCCACATGCCCAATACTTCCCGTTTAACTGCTCTCCAGACCCTGTTGAAGCAAAACCCTAATAATTCCTTTTTCACTGTCAGCGGAATGCAGCCGAGAGAGCGTACCCAACTAATTCCCTTTTTAATCACCTGCGGCAGCGTTTTAGTGCCCTCCATTACATCCACCATATTCATCCCGATATAAAAATGTAAGTTAAGACACCGCTCAGGACTCCCGCTATTTCTCTCCAATCGGGAAACCGGGATAGAGGAGCTATTGGTGGCTAAAATTGCATTTGGATTGGCTTTCAGTCCGATATCTGCCCAAACTGCGAGCTTGAGAGTCAAATCTTCCGGTACGGCCTCAATCACCAAATCAGAATCTCCTATCGCCGCTTCAATATTTTCCATTTGCTGAATTTTCTCCTGGCAGACGGCCCAACTATTGGTCGGTACAAGCTTTTCAAGGCCCTTAATCGTGTGAAGCGTACTTTCAAAAGACCCTTTATTAACATCAAAAATTTTTACCTGATAGTTCGCATTAGCCGCTTGCATCGCTATCTGGGTACCCAAAGTGCCCGTGCCGACCACCGCTACCTTTTTTATGACCTCACTCATTGGCCTTCCTCCTTGATTTGCCCTGCCGTTATAAAGGATGTTGGTTTTCAAAAGTTTGTATTTTGTTTTCCCTTCAAATTTAGTATTTTTCTAGCCTCTTGCGGCGAAGCATGCTCAATGCTGAGTTCTCGAAGTATGCGGACCATCTTGTGGACCATGTCGGCGTTGCTTTTTGCAAGCTCCCCTTTTCCCAGATAGAGATTATCTTCTAATCCGACTCTGACGCTTCCGCCCATAATTGCGCCGATCGTGCCGAGGTTAAATTCATTGCGCCCGGCTGCAAGAACTGAAAAAATATAGTCATCTCCAAAAAGCTTGTCGGCTGTATTTTTCATCAATACTAAATTGTCGACCGAAGAACCAATGCCGCCTAAAAGTCCAAAAATAAATTGCAGCCAGAAGGGCGGCTCAATCACCCCTTTGTCGGCCCAATGGGCTGTGCTGTAGATATGACCGACATCATAGCATTCCATTTCTGGTTTGGTTCCGTTCGCTCTACAAATGCCTAGTATACGTTCCTGATCATAGAATGTATTCTTAAATACATTATCTCTGGATCTATCTAAGTATGCTTCCTCCCAATCCCATTTATATTCTTTTATCCTTTCTTTCTGAGGAAAAAGACCGATGTTCATTGATCCCATGTTGAGTGAGGCCAGTTCCGGTTTAAATTTTTTTACGGCGACCATACGCTCTTCCGGTGTCATGGTAGGTGCCCCTCCGGTCGTGATACAGATAACCGCATCGCTCTTTTGGTGCACTTGCTGACAAAAGATCTGAAAGAGGTCCAAATCCATTGTTGGTTCCCCGGTTTTTGGGTTGCGAGCATGCAAATGAACCGTGGCCGCACCAGCTTCTGCGGCATCAATGGCTCCATGGGCTATTTGTTCGGGGGTAATGGGTAAATAAGGCGACATGCTTGGAACGTGGATGGCGCCTGTTACGGCACAGTTAATGATGACCTTGTTTGCCATTGTATTCTCCATTTCACTGCCACTGTATTTGGCTAAAGTGGCTGTAGGTTGTCAGTTACAATATACAAGTTAGTTCGCTTCGCTCACATTTGGAATGATGGAACAATGGAATAGCGGAATAATGGGTTCAGGCCTCCGGCTCGGAGAGGATAATGCAACGTTGGATTAATGGTCCCGCCACCGGTGGGATTGACGATAAAATTAAAATGGCTAATATCCTTTTGAAAACCAATATTCCATCGTTCCACCATTCCATTATTCCATTTTCAGGGCAAATTTGGAATTCCTTAAAAACATCTATATTATCAGTAGGTTGTAGAAATTCCGAGACGTTTATTTTTTACTTTTTTCTTCTTCTTTAAACAATCGAAGCCGGGCGTAAAATTTTCGATCCCGATCGCGCTTGATGACGTCGGATGCGCCGTCCTTATATTCATAAAAACCCTTTTGAGTCTTCAGGCCATAGTGACCCTGCTCAATTAGCTTATCAAGTATGCGGGGGGATTTGAATTGTTCTCTTTGCAACTTATTGTATAAATAATTATAGACGGCACGATATGTATCGGCGCCTGCTTGATCAATTATTTCCAGCGGGCCATATGCTCCCAACCTGAATCCAAAAGAGGTTTTTACAATTCTGTCTACTTCCTCAGGTGAAGCGAGGCCTTCTTCAACTATGGATAGGGCCTCAGCAGCCATAGCCAGTTGAATGCGATTGGCCACAAATCCCGGAGCGCTTTTGCAAATAGTTGGGACTTTACCGATACGATCCATGAACAATATGGTGCGCTCGACCGTATCCGGACTGGTAGCTTCCGAAGGAATGATCTCCACGCAAGGTGTTATCTGAGGCGGGTGGAACCAGTGGGTGCCGATAACCCTTTCCGGATGTCCGGTGACCTCACCAATTTCATTGATATCAAATGAAGACGTGTTGCTAGCCAAGATCACATTAGGTGGTGCCGCCGCATCAAGTTGTTGAAAAATTTGTTTTTTTAATTCCAAGTCTTCATTGACCGCTTCAAGAATAAAATCAGTTTGTTTGGCGTACTGGTTAAGATCGATTTTGAACTGAATTCGGTCCAATATATTTCTAATTGGCTGACCCTCTAATTCTTTTAGCTCGGCCATATATTCAAGGTTATCCTGGATCCAACCCCGAGCCTGATCCAGTAATTCCTTGTTCTTATCCACTAAGGTTACATCGATGCCATTTAAGGCAAAAATCTGGCAAAACCCGTGCCCCATTGTTCCTGCACCGACAACGAGAACAGTCTCAATCGGCTTCATATTTCCACCTTCCTTTCGCATTAACGGGATTCCCAATCCTTTCATAGAACCACTGCCACTGCTCGGATGGGAGAACCTGAACCAGACCTTATTTTGAGTGGCAGAGCCATAAAAAAGCATGCGTTTGGAATTTGTTCCATATTGGCAAGGCATTCTATGAGCAAAATATCCTTTGACAATAGATTGATATGAATCCAGCAGTAGTTTGGCGGCGGAGCATCAGGATTAGGCTTGCCATCTTTTAAGGCTGTTCCACAAGCTACCGTATCAGACCCGATTGCCTTAATTTTGCGTGAAAGTAAAAGTTCCGCAGCATCCTCTGAAAGGCCCGGTTCGTTCATTGAATACCATTGCCAATCTTTTCCCGTTGTCCAATATTTTTTAAGCCACCCAAAATTAAATAAGACAATATCATTGGGCTCAATTTTTTCACCGGATTCTTCCTCCCAGGCTAATATGTCCTTGGCCGATGCATACTCGCCAGGCTTCCAGTCTTGATTTTCGAGGTGTACGACTTTACAGGGGCCCAAAAAAAAATCAGCAGGAAATGTTTCAATCGTCTTATGACTCAGATCAGCATGAATATGATAAGGTGAATCCACATGGGCTCCGGCATGTTCAGGCATAAAAATGGTCTGGCAATAGTATCCATCGTGCGCATGCGTAACTGTCTGGTTAATGATAACCGGAGGGTGTGTTGGAAACCGCGGCATATCATTTTCAATCATTGGTGATAAATCAACTACCTTAGCTGAGCTCATGAGAGCCTGAAGTTTGGCCAACGGATTTTGCTGGGAGTCTTGCATTGCGCCACCTCCTGTTATTCCTGTTTTTAAGATTCCTTCTTTTTTAGATTTTTTGGCGATAGGGAGGACACATTTACCGTCTACCCCCTACCGCCCAATTCAGACTAAAAGTTATTATCGCTGAAATTCAATTTTATTCTGGAACCATGCCTGTCAGAGCCATTTGCAGATCAACGCCTTTTGAGAACTCAGGATGGTACCAGTCAGCGAAAAATCCCGGGGAGACAATATCTGCAGGATATACGTTGCATCCGGCCTCGAGTTCTGCGGTAGATCCGGTTTCGCATAACTTTAAATCTTTCTCCTCAACATAATCATAAGGGATAAGGATTTTCTTCGGGATATCTGTTTCTCCGTCAAGAATCCGGACAACGTATTGTAATGCCGCGGCCCCCTGGTAAAGCGGTGAACCGTAAGAGACGCCTGATAGGCCTGCTTCCTTCATTTTTGGATCCATCATGTGCAAACGCCACAGGTTGGCTGACTCGGTAGCGATAGGAATCAGTGGCCTGCCTGCATCCATCAGGGCCTTCGGAACACCCACACCGCCCACCTGGGCCCAGACGCCATCTATTTTGGGATGAGCTGCGATGACTTTGGCCATTCCTTCTTCCGCTGGCCCTTGGGCCCACATCCCCCAAAATTCAGCGATCATTTTCATCTTTGGATGCTTCATAAAAACGTCTTTCGCAGCCTGAGTTCTCAATTTATCCACAGTTGTACCCGGGACACCGCCAATAATTACGTAGTTGCCTTCATAGTTCATAGCCTCTGCCAACCATTCGGCTGTGCGACGTCCGGCATCGTACTGGTCAAAGGTCAGATTATAAGCCTCCGGATGAGTAACCTCACTATCGTAAGCCATGCATACAATCCCGGCTTTAGCGGCCTGCCCGAGGGTCTTGTTCAAGGCGGTGGGGGAAATTGGGTACATGATGATCCCGTCATATTTTTTTGCAATCATTTGCTTTAAGTGCCGAATCTGATTGGGAACACTTGGGCCGGCAACAAATACGTCGACTTTAACCTTGTCCTTGTAATGCAGCTTGGCATAGGCTAGCAGAATGTTTCTGGTAACCCCTTGCCAGTCATTGCCAATGTAACTCATAGACAGAGCAATCCGATAAGGTTTGGCAAATGCGCTTTGGGTAGGAACCATAAGAGCCACTACTATCAGGGCGAGACTCGTAATAATAAGCAAACGTTTCATTTTAATTCTCCTTTTTTTAATGTTATTCGACCGACAAGATTGAATGAAGTGTTTGAAATTTTTCCTTTGTTTTCACCTCCTTTCTTTTCTGAACGAGGATTTTTTCTGCATATAGGGGCATGCCTCGAAATCAACTGATTCCTATATTCACAGAAAGCAGTTAAAAGCCTTGGCCTTTTTCCCTAACTCCTATTACTGCAACGAGAATAATTGCACCAAAAATGATATTTTGAATTCCCGCAGGGAGGATAAAAGAGGCGAGTAACATACTCACCATACTCAATAAGATGGCACCCCCAAGGGTTCCCAAATAATGACCTTTACCCCCGAGAATAGCTGCTCCTCCCATGGCAACCGCAGCGATAGAGGTAAGTAAGTATTGGTTCCCCATGCCCAGATAGCTTTCCCCGATAAAACCTGCGAGCATCAAACCCAAAAGAGCCGAGCATATCCCACTAATCACATAGACACTAATTTCATAGAGATTAACCTGAATACCACTGAAAGCAGCGGCTGTCCGGTTATTTCCAATCGCATAAATCTTCCGCCCGTAGGCGGTGCGAGTAAGAATTAGGCTTGCAAATACGGTTACAATAGCAATAAAAATTACTGATACGTGGAGGCCGCCTATCTCGCCACTTGCAAACCATACGAGTGCCGGTGGTGCATCTCCCTCCGGGGTGCCACCTGTCATTAGCATGGCGACCCCTTCCAAAATCGCGTTCATGCCCATCGTCATCACAACACAATTAATTCCCAAAGCGACCACACCTAACCCGTTTATCAAACCGACGAAAGCCCCTAAAAAAAGCACGGTCGGTATCACCCACAACAAATCGTGGTTGCCTTGCGAAAACCATGTTGTGATAATTCCACTATATGCTGCTACCCATGGTATGGAAAGGTCAATGCCACCAGTTAGAATAACAAAGCCTTGGCCGAGACCCGCAATTGCCATAAAAGAGGCCAGCATAAGCATTGTACTCAGGTTCTTGGGTAAAATCAGCCGTGGATTTAATATGGCCATTGCGATAAGCATAACCACGATGAATATCCATACCGGAAGGACGCGCCTGACTGTTGGGTAGTGGGTGAAGCGGGCCATGTAACCATTAGCAACATATTTTATGTAACCATTTTTTTGGTTCTCCATAAGTTCTCTCCAACAAATTCCAATCTGCCGGATTTGCCCAGCTATCTTTGATTCAGTTTCAAGCCCGTCTCGCTGCGAGCAGTTTATCCATATAAGCAGACCACATGGTGGTAATCAGAACGGCAACGATTAGGATTGCCCCCGTGAAAATTGGGCCATAGTAGGACGACACACCCAGGACAAATAGTACGCCAACTGAAATATTCATTATTCCTGCACCGAAGAGGCTGCCAATGAAACTTCCTTTTCCGCCTCCGAGAGGCGTCCCCCCGACAACCACTGCCGCAAAGGTGCTTAGCAGCAACGGAGTTCCAACAGTCGGATCACCGCTACCCATATTTGCGCTTAAAACCATACCTGCTAAGCTATAGAATCCTCCAGCAAAACTATATGCCAGCAGCTTTGTTTTGACTATGTTAATACCGTTCAGGTAGGCAGCATTCTCGTCACTGCCGATAGAAAAAATCCCGATACCGATGGAGGATCTCTTGATTATGATCAGAATAATTACGACAATTGCGAGCAAAATGGCTGAGTTGGGAATGATGCCACCCGTGGCTCCCGCCCAAAAATCGATATAGCTTAAAGGTATTTCACCAGTCGGGGCCGGTAAAAGGACAAGCGCGCATCCGGAGTATATGAACATCGTGGCTAGGGTGACGATGATTGATGGCAATCTAACAACCGCTACAAATATTCCGTTTATCAACCCGGCGATCAGGCCAATCAGCAAGCAGAAGAAACTCCAGAAGACCTGACTCCCAATCGTATCGACCATTTGAGTCGTCAATATACAGTTGACCAAGGCAATCAACGCGCCTACCGACAAATCGAATCCACCGGTAATGATGACGAAACCCTCTCCGACAGCGGCCAACGCCATGGCTGTAGTGCCGTTAATAAGTATTTCTTGAAATTGAAACATCGAAAAGATATCCGTCTGAAAAAGACTGTAGATGATGAGCATTAAACAAAATATGGTTCCACCAATAAACGCGCTATTACTAATTAACCCGATGAAGGGCGTTCGCGATATGCCGGCTGCTTTGGATGGTTTACCCATCTGGGTCTCTTTCTTTTGATTGATCATTACCTCGCTCCGATCTCGTGTCTCCAATCTGCGAATTCTTTTATATCTGGTTTATCCCCATAATGGCCGATAAAAGAGCTTCTTCAGTAATTTCATTCCCCTGAAACGCATTAACGACTTTTCCATCATAGAGCGCCAAAACCCGGTCACAGAGGTTGACTAATTCCGGCAACTCACTGGAGTAAATCAAAACCGAATTGCCTTCAGTCGCCATATCTCGAATAAGATTATAAATTTCAAATTTTGTGCCCACATCGACACCTCTTGTCGGGTCGTACATCAGCATATTGTTGCATGCCGCCAGCATCCACTTTGCTATGACGACCTTTTGTTGGTTGCCACCACTGAGCGAGTTTGCAAAAAGGTCTATAACCGCTAGATCAACGTTGACCTTTTTTAGAATACCCTTTATTTTAATCCGTTCATCGTTATTATTGATCCACCCTAATTTTGTGAAGTTGTTTAGAATTGGTAAGGTCACATTGTGGCCGATAGATAAATCCAAAAAAAGTCCCTCTGTTTTTCGATCTTCCGGCACCAAACCGGTTGTGAGTCCGATATGGGCATGGATTGCGTCTCTGGGGTGCCGGATGCGGACTGGTTTGCCATTGATGAAAATCTTACCTTTGGATAAACGCTCAATGCCGAACAAACATCGAAACAGTGCTCGCTGACCCTGGCCCTCAAGACCAGCAATACCCAAAACCTCTTGACGATAAAGCGTGAGATCGATACCGGAAAGTCCCGACTCGCTCTTTAGGTTTTGAACTTCGATGGCTGGAGAACGCTCTTTGTTTTCCGTGAGCTTAGCTGGGAATGTCGCGGCTAGGGATCGGCCGATCATCAGGCGGATTACTTCATCGTCTTCGATTTCGTCTGTACGATAAGTACCGACTTCTTTTCCATTCCTTAATATGGTAAAACGGTCACAAAACTCCTTTATTTCTCCCAAACGATGGGAAATATATACAACAGTGAGGCCTTCTTCGCGCAATCTACGTATAATTCCGGACAGCCAATTAACTTCTTCGATTGACAACGCCGAAGTTGGCTCATCCAGGATCATAATTTTTGGCTGCCGATAGATTGCCTTTGCTATCTCAAGGACTTGCTTGCTTCTGAGCGTTAAGCTGCCCACGTGTTCGTCCGGATGAATGCCTTTTAGTCCTATATCGGCGAAGAATCCGGCAGCTTTTTTCTCGATATCACTTTGTGCGTTGAGCTTGATTTTTTTAAGCGGTGGTTTGGGAAGAAACAGGTTTTCAGCGACCGTCAAATCAGGGACAAGGCTGAGTTCTTGATGGACGACCACAATTCCCTGTTTCACAGCTTGCCAGGGATTCCTTAGCGAGACTTCCTGCCCCCGTATCTTGATTGATCCGGAGTCCGGTTTATAAACTCCACTTACGATCTTAACCATAGTGGACTTACCCGCTCCGTTTTCACCGATTAGACCATGAATCTCACCATTATTACAGCTGAAGGAAGCACCATTTAATGCCTTTGTCGCTCCGAAACGCTTCATAATGTCTGCAAGTTCAAATGCTTTCATAAAGATTCCTCGCAAGAAATTCCAATTTCACTCGCCTTTTGTTCTAGGCCCTTAGGACCTTTTTTCTGACAACATGTTGTAAGAAAATGAAGGTTTCAGGTGTCAGTGTTCAGGTGTCAGGATTTAGCACCTCGGTTCCCTGACACCCGACACCTGACACCTAAATTCTATAAACTGCGCCACAGCTGCCCCACAGGGGCCCCTTTTTCCGAACCTAGTCTTGGAAAAAGAATAGTGCCTTTTCATTGGGAACGCTTTTATTGGGATCAAGTCAATCTAGGAAACCCTTTTTCCTGAAAGGGTTCTATTGACTGTTCATGACCACAAATGGCCGAAGCCGCGAATGGTTTGATCTTGTCCAGGCTCTTGAAGAATTGGTCCGTGTCAGATAAGATTCCAACTGGGATACGCTTTTCAATGTTTTCCATGATGTTAGCTGCATCACCCGTAATTGCGACCGTTCCTTCTTTGGTCTTAACCAGAACGGTTTGTCCACCAGGCGTATGCCCCGGTGTGTGAAGAATTTTGATCCCGGGAAGAATCTCACTGTCTCCTTGTAAAAAATGCCAAGCAAAGTAATCTACGCCCGGCGGATCGAATAGAAAAGAGGTATCATTGTAGATCCACTTCTGGCTCTCGATGGGATCGTGAGCATGCTCCCATTCGGCCTGTTGCACGTAAAAGCGAGCCTTTTTGAACAGCTGATTACCCCCGCAATGGTCATAGTGAAGATGGGTATTGATGACAATATCGACATCATCAACATCCCATCCGGCAGCCGTTTTTATTGCATTTTCAATTTTTTCAATTTCAGTTTGTTTGGTGGGTGCTACATTTTCGTTGACCCATTCTCGGCTATGAATACCTGTGTCCACAATGATTTTGTGCTCACCACCGCGAATTAAAGCAGACCAAATAGGAACTTTAATAAGTTTTCCGAAATCTGTAGCATATGTAATGGTAGATTTATCGACCTCCAATTCGCCCATTTTCAGAGCAATTACCTCATATGTCGGTATTGTCATAATTATCTCCTTCCAGTCAAATTATCAGGGTCATCTCCCCTCAAACTTCTTTTTTCAGGGATTTGACTAAAATCCGTTATTGTGTGCGATCCGGAATGATCCATCAATTGATATCGAGAATCAATATAGCGTAGGATATCGTCGGCGGCCGTTTTGAGGTCCCCACTTATCGCCCGATTCATTTTTCGTTTATCGCGCTCAATAAGGGCCTCATACATGGCGTTATGAAATTTCATAGGAACCGAAAGATCTCTTCTTTCAGTTGTATGCAGATAAAAATATGGCCCAACCCTAGCCCAAAGACCATCAATGATATCAATGAGCATGGGTGATTTTGACAATCGATAAATTTCAAAATGGAATCGACGGTTGATTTTTAGATATAGCTTGGGCTCTTTGATTGATTCTTGGAGTTCCAATAATACGCTTTTTACTTTAGATAAATCAGAAGCAGATCTAAGATCGCATGCTATTTTTGCCGCCATCGTTTCCAAAGTGAGTCTGATTCGGTATGCTTCCTCCATTTCCTGGGTTGTTAAATTATTTACTCGCATATGCCGATTGCTTTGAATAATGACCACTTTTTCGGATTCAAGTTGCCATAAAGCTTCTCGTACCGGCATCAAGCTTACCTCAAGCATTGCAGCCAAATTTCTGAGGCTTATCTTCTGCCCGGGCAAAATCTCTGCAGTTATTATTTTTTCTTTCAACAATTCATAGACTTTTTGTCTCAGCGTTTTGTTTTCAATTTTAGTCAGTTTCATACTTAAATCCACAACTGTCTGATATTATATCAAATATGTTCCTTCAAAAACAGGCAACAAATTCCCTTTGTATGAACTTTCGAAAACGATTTAACAAGGTGCATTTGTTATATGTGATCACATATGATGTGATATTTTATTTGTCAATAAAAAAATATCTAACCATCCATGATTTAGGCTCAATGTGAAGGAAAAGAGTTTTTTTTTAAAAGAAGATTCAATTAACTGTGAAGAAAGAGCTGCTGGGATTTTGCTTTAACCGAGTGTGGCGCGCCGTCAAACGCGAAGTCTTGTACATGTGGACCCATGATTTCGTGGATTTTAAGGACGTGGATCGAGCCTGGATGAAATTTACCTCGACGATTTATGGTCGATGTTACCTATTTCAGAAGTTTCAGGGATCAGGTCGCTGAGCGCACAGTTAAATCGGAAAAGAAACTGATGAATGTCGAACATCGAACATTGAACGTTCAATCTTTTCAGCGTTCCGAATGCAGCAATCGAGATGATTATGCCTTCAGCCCGCTGTGGTCCTGGCAGGCTGAAGGCATTTTAGCATGTACGCTGTGGAAACGGCTTGGCAGATTTTATGACGCTAATATCAGGCAGCATTCATAATTGCAGCGACATCTTCCTTTACTTCCCCGGTTGGTTTGATATCAAATTTCTCGACCAGCACCTTGGCCACATTCGGTGACAGAAAAGCCGGCAGCGTCGGGCCGAGACGAATGCCCTTGACTCCCAGGAAAAGCAGGGCCAGCAGAACCGCAACGGCTTTTTGTTCGTACCAGCCAATATCAAACGAAATCGGCAGGTCATTAATATCGTCCAGCTCAAATACTTCTTTCAGTTTCAGCGCGATTACCGCCAGTGAATAAGAATCGTTGCACTGGCCGGCATCCAGAATCCGCGGGATACCGCCGATATCGCCCAGATCCAGTTTGTTGTAGCGATATTTGGCGCAACCGGCGGTTAAGATAACCGCGTCATTGGGAAGCTCTTCAGCCAGTTCGGTAAAATAGCCCCTGGATCTTTGACGGCCGTCGCATCCGGCCATGACCACAAAGCGTTTGATGGCACCGGATTTTACGGCATCAATGACCTTATCGGCCAGAGCCAGTACCTGGTTGTGGGCAAAACCGCCGACAATTTTTCCGGTTTCAATTTCTTCGGGCGGGCTGCATTTTTTGGCCTGTTCGATGATTTCTGAAAAATCTTTGGAACCGTTCATCGGCCGGTCGACAATATATTTCGCATCCGGGTAGCCTGCCATGCCGGTGGTATAAAAACGATCCAGGTAGGTATTGTCCTTTTTAAGGGGCACAATGCAGTTGGTGGTCATTAAAATGGGTCCGTTGAATGTTTCAAACTCTTTATTCTGGTGCCACCAGGATCCACCGTAATTGCCCATAAAATGATCATACTTTTTAAAGGCCGGATAATAGTTGGCCGGCAGCATTTCACCGTGGGTATAAACGTCCACGCCCGAGCCTTCGGTCTGCCTGAGCAGCTCTTCCATATCCTTCAAATCATGACCGCTGATCAAAATTCCGGGTCGGCTGCCCACGCCGATGTTCACTTCAGTTATTTCCGGGTTGCCATAGGCGGTTGTATTGGCCTCATCCAGGGTGGCCATGGTGGTTACGGCAACTTCCCCGGCTTTCAATACCAGGCCGATCATTTCATCCACTGCAAGATCTTTGGTGGTCGATGCCAGGGCCTCCATCAGAAACCGATAGATTTCATCTTTTTCAAAACCCAGGACAGCCGCATGATCCGCGTAGGCGGCAACTCCCTTGGTCCCAAGGATTAATAGTTCCCTCAGGGAACGGACATCTTCATTCTCGGTGGCCAGCACCCCGACGGTCTTGGCTTTTTCTTGAAATTCAGCCACGTCATCGGAATACCAGGTGGCCGAATCAGGCAACGGCTCGGTATTATCCTGGCCGTTTTTTTCCTTATAGGCCGCCAGGAAGGTACCTTTGAGTGATTCTTTTCTTTTTATGGCCTCCTGAATCAGTGCCGTTAAACGGTCATTGTCAAAATTGGCATTGGTGATGGTGGAAAATATGGCTTTGGTCACAAACAACCCGTTATCCCCGGTTGATACGCCGAGTTCATGGGCTTTTTCACCATATACCGATAATCCTTTTAAGGCGAAAATCAACAGGTCTTGAAGATTGGCGGTTTCCTCGGATTTACCACAAACGCCTTTGATCGTGCAGCCGGTATTCTTGGCTGCTTCCTGACATTGATAACAAAACATGTACGTCCTCCTTCGTTGGCTAGTGAATTTTTCCCTGAAGACAGGGTGTATTAATTACAATTATTTTTAGTTGAGTTTTAAGATTTAACAATAATGGCTGGCGGGGCAATGTCAATTTGCAAATGGTATTTGCCCTGATTTGGATGGTATTTCTTTGATATAAGTCAAATTAGATAGGAACTTGGTTGCTGAGGGGCACTTTTTTTAACTTAAGATCGAATAGTTTGCATCCAGACAGGAAAAGCGGTGATTAAATGAGGGTAAAATCCGAATTGGCCAGAAGCCTAATACTTAACTTAGCTGAAAACTGGACGCTGAAACCTATAAAATATCGGCACTTTCGGCTACTTTGACAACTACCCGTCTGCATTTACGGGATCAGGCAAGGCCGGCGAGATTATCGATATGGCGCCACTGATCGTAGATAGCCTTACTCCAAAATCATCAGGGCATCAACGGCCACCGGTTTGCCGTTGGAAATGATGACGGGATTGATATCAATCTCCTTGATGTTCTCGTTCTCGATTCCAATTCGTCCAACAGTGATCAGCATTTCGGCCAGGAGTTCACGATCCACGGCCTTCAGGCCTCTTACGGCGTTGAGAATTTTATGGGCTTTGATTTCCTGCATCATATCCATGGCATCAAATTTTTCCAGCGGGGCAACCCGAAAGACGCTGTCTTCTAAAATTTCAGTGAATATACCCCCCAAACCAAACATAACGCAGGGTCCAAACTGCGGATCACGGGTAAGTCCTATGACCAGTTCGCGCTGCCCTCTGATCATCTGTTGAACCAAAACTGCTTTCCCGCCACCGTTCATGCTCGCCACAATCTCACTAAAAGCTGTTTTAGCCTCCTCATCGTTTCTGACATCCACCCGGATTAACCCTTTTTCAGTTTTGTGAGCAATATCCGCCGAACAGGCCTTAATAACCAGAGGGTACCCGATTTTGGCTGCGGCTTTGATTAGTTCCTCAGGGGTTTTTGCCAGTATCTCATCGGTGACCGGCAGGTCATAAGACGCCAGGACCTGTTTGGACTCATATTCAGACAGCTGGAATCGACCTTCTTTAAGCGCATCCTCTATTAATTTCACTTGCTCCCCCATTTATTCAGGTATTATCATTCAATATTTCATTAATTTTACCGGCCAACTGTCCCATGCCAAATGGTTTTTGGATAAAACCGTCACATCCCCGATCCAATATATCTTGTGCCTGACCATCTATACTGTAGCCACTTGAGAGCAGCACTTTAACGTTTGGATTGATCTTTTTAATATTATCATATGCCTGGCCGCCGCCCATGTGGGGCATAATCATATCCATAATTACCAGGCTGATTGCGTCACAATTTTTTTTGTAAATTTCAACTGCCTCATAGCCGTTTCTAGCTATCAGGGCAGTATATCCAAGTTTATTTAAAAAGCTTACCCCCACTTCCAAAACCAGGTTCTCGTCGTCAGCAATGAGAATTACGCCGCCTTTGGCCGCACCTTCTGCGGCTGATACCTGCGTCTCCGATATTTTCTTTCTGGAAGCCGGCAAAAATATATTGAATGTACTCCCGCGTTCTATTTCTGATTCGACCTCTATATATCCGCCATGGCTCTTTATGATGCCGTACACTGACGCCAGTCCCAGCCCTTTGCCTTTGCCCATTCCTTTGGTAGTAAAGAATGGATCAAATATGCGGTCCCGGGTTAATTCATCCATCCCGCTGCCCGAGTCAGTAGCCGCCAATTTTATGTAATCACCCGGTATCGGTACATAGAGCGTTGCATGAATATGATCATGGGTCACATTCGAAGTTTTCAGAAGCAATTTTCCCCGATCGGCCATGGCATCGGCCGCATTAGCCAAAATATTTAATAATACCTGCTCTATTTGATCCTGATCGGCCAGGATGGCAGGGATATCTTCCGATAACTCAAAATGGACGGCAATGTCATTTTTGGATCGGCAAAAGGTATTTGCAGTCTTTTGTACCAGGCGGTTGAGGTTAAGGGACTTTACCTCATATTTTCCCTTTTTGGCATACCCCAATAGCTGCTGGGTGAGCTTGACGCCGCGACTGACAGCTTCCTCAATTTTATCCAGCATTTGAAAATGTGGGTCTGCCGTATCCAGATCGTATTGGATCAGGGAGCTATTACCCTGGATGGTCATGAGCAGGTTGTTAAATTCGTGGGCTATCCCACCGGCCAGGGTGCCGACAGTTTCCATTTTGCGGGCTTTTTGCAGTTGCGCTTCAAGCTTCGCCTGCCGGGTGACATCCACCAGAAACCCTTTAATTTCAACTAATTTTCCCTGGTCATCGAATATACCGATGGTGTTCTCAACAATGTCCAGACGCGAGCCGTCCTGGTGGCGCATGATCGATTTGAAGTTTATCAGTTTCTTATTTTTACGGAGTAATTTTAAAAATTCATCCCGCGAGTTGGTTTCGTGATAGATTGACGCCAAGCGAGTCTCCAGTGCCTCCTGCACCGAGGAGAACCCGAAAATTCTGGCGAAAGCAGGATTGCAGGCGATCAAGCGGCCATCGGGTTTGGAAATGTAGGCGCCGGACAGATCTTCCAGGAAAAACTGCCGGTACCGTTCTTCACTTTCTAGCAGGGATTTTTCCACTTGCTTTTGCTCGGTAATATCCTGTATGGCTCCGATGATGGATGTTACCCTTTTTTCTTTGTCGCTCCAAATAGGTTGAGCGTGATCCTGAAACCAGTGTTGCTCGCCGGTTTTGGCCTTAATCCGGTATTCAAATGTACATTGCTGGTTGCCCAGAATGCTTTGGGTGGCTTTTTTAACAGTGGAGAGATCTTGCGGGTGGATTATGGTTATCCAATCATCTGAATTGCAAATCTCCTCTGCGGTGTAGCCGGTAAGTTTCTGATTGGCTCCGTCGACCCAGGTAATTTTCATGGGGCCGTCAGGCGGTACCGCCAGACAGTAAAAAAAATCAGAGGTCAGTCCGGATATTATGCGGTAACGATCAGCGGTGTCCTTGATTTCACTTTCTTTTAGCGTACAGTCCATGGTTTTGTTTTTAATTATTTACAATTGGAAATTCACGTCCAAAGGGTGTCGCCGGAGGTAATAGGCCTTGATCGATACGGTCAGCCGGGGTACTGAAGTAAAGGGCTCCGGCTGCGCTTTTTTACCCTTAGGGCTTACAGACTCGGGGGAAGATCCTGCGATTCGGAGAGAGTACTGGGACAACGGAAGAAGCTATTTCTGAGCCTGTTGGTAAGATCAAATTTCTTTAATTATATGTAGTTGAGTTCTATATTGCTCCTTACGTTATCATCACAGCTGACTTTTAAAATGTTAGGTTAATATAATACAGCAATTTGTTTTGGAAACACTATCCACTCTGAAAATGACTGGAAACCGAATTTACCGGCTGGCAGAATAGTGGGTAAATCGCCATATTTATAAGTATTAATAAGTATTTATGATTTGATAAAAATGTGATATAAAATAATATTTGCATGAAAACAATAATAATTTTAAATTATTTTTGCGCGAACCCTAAGGAAACCGAAAATGTCTGAAAACCCAATTTTGGACGAACTGGTCCATGATCAATCAACCGGATCACTCCTGTATAAAGGGGTGCGGTATCTATTGATACGGCCTGAGACAATTGCTGGATTTCAAAAGGCCCTGACTGAGAGTTGCGGCAAAGAAGCCTGTGAGAATCTGTTTGCGGGTGGCTATGCCGGCGGCAGCCTGTCTGCCAAAAAATACAAAGAGCTTCACAACTTTTCCGACCATGAAATTATCGATTTCATGATGAAGATGGGAAATCAGATCGGCTGGGGGAATTTCAGCCTTGTGCGGTATGATCCCGGGGTAAAACATCTTTGCGTTGCGGTCAAGGATTCACCCTTTGCCCAGGCCTATGGGCAATCTTCCCGGAGCGTATGCCACCTTATCCGCGGGGTGCTGGCGGGGATGGCTTCTGTTTTATTCGGCGGTGATTGCTCGGCCGAAGAAGTACAATGCCGCGCCCGGGGGCATGAGAATTGCCGGTTTGAGATAAACGCCCGGGAAGCTCATAGTGCATAGCGCATGGCGCAATATTGGAATTTGGATTGGGCATTTTTCATATTGGCACTTGTCTAATAAGCCTGCATTGAGGGTAAAAAGAATTGCCACCAACTACGCGAAAATAATATTAAGGCACAAATGATCAAATCAATGAACATTGCCTGGTGGGTCAAACGCTGGAGCGAACTGCATCCGCAAAAAGCCGCCGTTATCTTCGAAGGCAATCAAATCAGCTATCTGGAACTGCATCAGAGAGTCAACCGGGCGTGCTGCTGGCTTCAGACGCTGGGAATCGAAAAAGGCGACCGGGTTGCAGTTATGTTAAACAACTGTCCGGAATTTCTTGAGCTCTTTCTGGCGTGTTCAAGGATGGGAGCCCTGTTTGTGCCGATCAATTATCGGCTAGCCGCCCCGGAATTGGAATATACACTTACCAATTCCCGCCCCCGGCTATTTGTCTTCGGAGAAGAATTTGCAGATACCGTATTGAGTCTAGAACTGAACAGCCGCCGACCGTTGATGCTGCTGGCCGGGATTGCCGGAAGCGCAATCTCCGATGCCATCCTGGATTATCGGGGTGAATCGGCAGCCTGTGAAGGGCAGCAGCCTTTTCTGACCGATTTATTGGCACCAGCCGTTCCGGAAGAGGCGCATGTGATTATGTATACCTCCGGAACCACCGGGCAACCGAAAGGTGCCGTACTCTCTCATCGCAAAACGTTTTTTAACTGCCTGAATGCGGATATTTTTTTTAAACTGCATTTCGATGACATTATGCTCATCGTATTGCCCCTTTTTCATTCCGGAGGACTGTTTATTCAAGCCTCGCCGGTAATCTACAAAGGCGCGACCATGATTCTTCATAAAAGCTTCGATCCCCACCGGACTTACAGGGATATCCGCAAATATCAGGTGACTAAATTTTTAGGCGTTCCGACCGTATACAAGTCTCTGGTCAAAGCTGAAACGAAACACAAAACCGCGCTGTCTTCATTGAAGGTATGCGCTATCGGCGGCGAAAAATTGACACCGGAGCTCATGGCTCAATTCAGAGGCGCGGGCTTCTCGCTGCGCCAGATCATGGGCCAAACCGAAACTTCCATACTTTTATGGGCCCATGAAAAAGACGTGGTGCGCAAACCCGGCTCGGTGGGCAAGCCGGTTTTTCACGCTGAAGTTCGCATTGTCGATCGACAGGGTCGCCCCAGCGATCCCGGTCAAGTGGGTGAGATTGTTGTACGGGGCTCCATCATGATGACCGAATACTGGCAGGATCCGGTCAAGACCGAAGACACAATCAGGGGTGGTTGGCTGCACACCGGAGACTTGGCCCGTATGGATGACGATGGTTATTTCTATCTGATTGATCGAGCCAAAGACATGTTCATTTCCGGAGGGGAAAACGTCTACCCGGCGGAGATCGAAAGGGTCCTGCGAAAGCATCCGGCCGTAGAGGATATCGCAGTGGTCGGTGTTCCCGATGAATCCTGGGGTGAAGTGGGCTGCGCTTTCGTAATGGCAAAGCCGGGGGCGGACCTGAAGTCTGAAGATCTGATCCGCTTTTGCGATGGTCAACTGGCACGCTATAAATGGCCCAAAAAGATCTTGGTTGCAGAAGATTTCCCCCGGACCGCCCTCGGCAAAGTACGTAAATCAGTTCTCAGGGAGAATTACTTAGGCAAGGATATAGTCGCGCTGACCATAGAGCACGGAGCGGCCCCGGTTTAAGCCCACCACCAGCAAAGGTTGATTTGATGAAAGAGATACAAGAAGCAGCCCGGACAGTATCTGTGATGGCCGAGGCCGAGGTGTTGGTGGTGGGAAGCGGCCCTGGCGCCCAGACCCGCGCACAGGCAGGTTTCGAAGATTCCATCGGCATATTCCCGGAATTCCTGGACGCATACGGCATCGTGATCCTCCCCACCACGGGCCGCTATTTTCAGGTCCCCTATGGAATCATGCTGCCACCCGCCAGATGATGTGCCGCGCAGTCACCGGCCAAGGTGCGGGTGTTGCTGCCGCGGTCTCCCTGCATGAGGATGCCACCTGTGCGGAAGTTGACATCAAGAAGTTGCAAAAGGAAATAATAAAACAGGGCGTTAGGATAGGCTAGAAGTGTTCAGGTGTCAGGTTTCAGCGCCGCCGCCAGCCAAATAAACGGCCGGTCAAATCGAAAAAGAAACTCTGAAAAAGCGAATCCTCCCGAGGCGGATAAATATCGAATATCGAATAATGAATGTCGAATGTCGAAGTAATGTATTCTGTCTATTTTAATAAAAAATGACTGAGCGAAGCGAACCCACCCTTCGACATACCCGCTTGAAGCGGGTTATTCTGCGGTTCTGCGGCCTTTAGATCACGTCTTCAGCGTGGTTCGCTTTTAATGTTTCATACAAGGTTCCAGAGTTCGCTATTTACTGACACCTGAAACCTGACACCTGAAACTATATACTCTTGAATTGGAATAAAAACAGGATAATATTTAGAGGACATGTTAGTGGTAATTTTCACCAGCCCACTATTGAACTGTAACCACCGGGCAAGGAGCATGCAGAATGACATACTGAGCAGTGGAGCCGAATAAAAATTTTCCAACTTTGGATTTTTTGACGATTCCTAGAAATATTTGATCCATCTTCTGATCTTCGGCATATTTTACCAGTTGCTCCCCGGGGGTCAGGTCGGTCAGCAGCAATTGTACCTCATATGGCGGATCATCTTCTGCTAAAATTTCCTTAACCTCCCCTTCCATTTTTTCTTCCATTTTTTTGACTTTAGCATGTTTTAGCGGTTCTACCCGGGTAATCGCGTTGACCACCTCCAACTCCGCCTGCCAGATTTTAGCGTGCTCCCGGGCCACTTTCAGCGCTTTTTTGGCCTCATTTGTATCATCATAACATACCAAAAACTTCATAAATACCTCCCACGAATGACCACATTTACGATTGCACAAAATCTGCCGATTTGACCCCTTTGCGTTTTCGTTCCGCCAGGACACCGTCGAGCCAATCCGGATCCATTTCCGGTACAGATGAGAGCAAAAGGTCCGTATACTCATGGTGAGGCGGCCTAAGAACCACTTTCTTCACGCCCTGTTCGACAATTTTACCCTGCAGCATGACGACAATCTCATCGGATATGGCCTTGACCGTTGCCAAATCGTGAGTGATAAAAAGATACGATACGTGCAGCTCGTTTTGCAGGTTCTGCAGCAGTTTCAAAATCTCTTCGGCAACCAATTGATCCAGGGCCGAGGTCACTTCATCACAGATAATCATCTCGGGCTTGGCCGCCAGGGCGCGGGCGATGCAGACCCGCTGCTTTTCACCGCCTGACAGTTCCCCGGGATATCGATCTTTATATTTTTTTGGCGATAATTCGATCATTTCCAGCAGTTCTCTGATCCGGTCCTCTCTTTCCTGACCTTTCATGCCAAAGTAAAATGTGAGCGGACGCCCGATGACATCGCTGACCCGCTGTCTGGGATTGAGGGCGGTGTCCGGCATCTGATAAATCATTTGCATGATCCTGAGTGTTTCAAGTTTGCGTGATTTTAACGCCGGCGGCAGTTCCGTGTCGCCGTAGATAACCCGGCCTTCAAGCGGCGGCAGCAGACCGGTTATCACCCGTGCCAGAGTGCTTTTGCCGCTGCCGGATTCGCCGACCAATGCCACCGTCCGGCCGCGTCTGATTTTAAGGTCAATATTTTCAAGCACCTTATCCGATTCCCTGCCGGTGTAACTGGCCGACACGTTTTCAACTTCCAGGACAATATCATGCTCCGTGGCAGACAGGTCCCGGTCCTCCCGGAGTGTGCGGACCGAAAGCAATGCTCTGGTATATTCCTCTTTGGGGTTGGCCATCAGTTCTCTGGCATTATTTTCTTCGACCAGATCGCCGTATCTCAGTACCATGATGCGGTCGGCTATTTGAGCCACTACGGCCAGATCGTGGGTAATATAGATGGCTGCCGTGTTAAATTCCCGGGTTATTTTCTTGATGGCGGCCAGAACTTCGATCTGCGTTGTAACATCCAGCGCGGTCGTCGGTTCATCAAAGATGATGAGATCCGGTGTGCAGGCCATCGCCATGGCCACCATGGCGCGCTGCAGCTGTCCGCCGGAGACCTGGTGGGGATAGCGGTAACCGATTCCTTCAGGATCCGGCAGCAGCAGACGCCGGTAAATGTCCACGGCTTTTTCTTCCGCTTGGTTAAAATTCATCAGACTATGCCGAATCGGCGCTTCGGCATACTGGTTGATGAGCCGATGCGCCGGATTAAATGAGGCGGCGGCGCTTTGGGCGACATAGGAGATACGTACGCCCCTGATTTTTCTCAACGCCTCTTCCGGTGCACCGAACAGTTCCATGCCGTCAAAAACAATCGAACCGGAAGTGATTCGGCAGCCCCCGCGGGTGTAGCACATGGACGCGAGCCCGAAAGTCGACTTCCCGGCGCCGGATTCTCCTATCAGACCGATAACTTCGCCCCTGTCCAAAGTCAGATCAAGACCTTTGATGATCGGCAGCCATTTCTCTTCCTCTGAACTGTAGCCTTCGATCTCTATTTTTCTCATTTCAAGTAGACGGGTCATTGTTAATCCTTCAATCTTTTAGTCCGCTGGCGATCTTCAGAAACCAGTCGACAATTAAATTCACGCCCACCGTCAGAAATGCGATGGCTCCGGCAGGCCATAGCGGCGTAAGTATGCCGAAAGTGATCGCCCCGGCATTCTCCCTGACCATACCGCCCCAATCCGCTGTGGGTGGCTGGATGCCCAGGCCTAAAAAGCTCAGGGCGGCGATGAACAAAAACACGAAACAGAAACGCAGGCCGAATTCCGCGACCAGGGGCGGCATGGCATTGGGCAGGATTTCTTTGCGCATGACCCACCAGATTTTTTCACCGCGCAGCCGGGCCGCTTCAACGAACTCCATAACGACAATATCCATGGCGACGGCTCGCGACAGGCGATAAACCCGCGTGGAGTCCAATATCGCAATCACCAGTATTAAAGCCGGAATAGACGTGCCGACCACAGACAGTGCGATCAAGGCAAAAATTAGTGTGGGAAAAGCCATCAAAATATCGATAACGCGGCTTAGACTCAGCTCGGTCCAGCCACCGAGGGTTGCCGCAAAAAACCCTAAAACCGAGCCGATAATAAACGAAAGCATGGTCGTGACAAACGCGATGAGTATGGTATTCCGGGCGCCGTAAACCAGACGCGTGAACAGGTCGCAACCTAAATGATCGGTTCCAAGATAATTTTCGCTGCTCGCAGGCATCCAGACGTCGCTGACAATTTCCGTTTCCCCGTAGGGGGCGATGATCGGAGCAAATATGGCTGCCAAGACATTAATCAGTACCATTGCCAGGCCGATGCGGGCGCTTAGCGGTGAGTGTCGCAGTAATTTTAGAAACGCCATCTGAACTATTCTCCTTATCTTGATTTTGGATGCAGCATCCTGGGGTTGCTGAGAATTGACAGTATATCGGCCAAAAGATTCAGCGAGACATAGACGGCGGCAAATATAAGACCGCTGGCTTGAACCACCGGGATGTCACGTGACGACACGGAGTCCACCAGCAGCTGTCCCAACCCCGGGTAGACAAATACCACCTCGACGATCACCACCCCAACCACCAGATAGGCCAGATTAAGGGCGATCACATTAATTACCGGCGACAACGCATTGGGAAATGCATGCACAACGATGACCCGCATGCGCTTTAAACCTTTTAAGTGGGCCATCTCGATATACGAGCTGGCCAGAACATTGATGATGGCCGCACGCGTTTGGCGCATCATGTGAGCGGTTACGATAAACGTCAGCGTCAGGCTGGGGAGAATAATTGCATGGATCTTCTGCCAAAACGACATTTGGTCGTTTATATTTGAAATACTGGGAAAGACAATTAACTTGACCGAGAGCAAGGCGATCAGAATGTAGGCGATGAAGAACTCCGGAAAGGAGATCGCGCTGAGCGTGCTAGTGGAAATGGCCTTGTCAAAAAAGCTGTCGCGGTAAAGCGCTGCCAGAAGCCCGAGCAAAACAGCGAGCGGCACCGCTATCACGGCGGCCGTGGATGCCAAAAAAATCGTGTTGGCAAAGCGCCAGCCCACCAGATCGACCACCGGCCGTCCATTGGCCAGGGAATTGCCCAGATTTCCCTGCATTAAGTCGCCCAGCCAGGCAAAATATCGCACGTGCGGTGCGAGATCGAGTTTGAGCTCTTTCTGAAAGGCGGCCACGGTTTCCGGCAGTGCATTCTGCCCCAGGATAGCCGTTGCCAGATCGCCGGGAAGCGCCTCAATGCCGACGAAAATAAGAAGCGAGATGACGATCATGGTCAGCAGTCCCAATCCAAGGCGTTTTGCCACCATTAATAGTATGTCTTTCATTTTTTCCCCGATTTTATGGTATTTGCACGACAGGTTCTGGCCGAGACGGTGAAAATTACCCGTAACATGACCGCTAAAGATTATCCCGGTTTTATTCCAATCTACGGATATATGGTCTCAGGTGATCCGCCGCAGGCGGACCACCTGAAACCTAATCTTCAGATCCCGGTGATAAGGAATGAATGACTGCCAATTAACAATAGCAGTGGTTTACACGCGAAGTTACGGATCAGGCGAACCACCAGCGTTCGGCATTGCGCATACCATCCAGGGCCATGTGCGCTGAGATGGGTCCGTGGGCCGTTTTCGCTGAGCTGGCTTCGACGATCTGGTTGAACATGGGAACCACCGTTCCGCTGTCATTGCGGCATATTTCCTGCATCTCCGCGTACATCTTGCGGCGCTTGCCCTCATCCAACTCGGCTCTGGCCATGACCAGCAGCTCGTTGAACCGTTTATTGCTCCAGAAGGTATCATTCCAGGGAGCCCCATCTGCATAGGCAACCGAGAACATCATGTCTTCAACGGGACGTCCGCCCCAGTAGCACATGACCCATTCTTTCTTGATCCAGACATTGCTCCAATACCCGTCATCCGGCTCCCGCACGACATTGATGTTGATGCCGGCTTTTTTGGCCTGTTCCTTTATGAGCACGGCCGCGTCCACCGCTCCGGCAAACGCGGCATCGGCTGCATGCAGATTAAAGGTGTGGTCCAGCATGCCGGCTTTTTTCATATAGAACTTGGCCTTTTCCGGGTCATATTTTCTCTGCTCCAGATTTTTGGCAAAGTATTTGTTTACCGGTGCAATGGGATGATCGTTGCCGGGTTCGCCGAATCCGCGCAATATCTGTTTGACCAACCCTTCCCGGTCGATCGCCAGCTTTAGTGCTGTGCGAACATTGTTGTCATCGTAGGGTTTTCGGTTGACCAGCATGGGGATGGTGTAGTGGGCCGTTCCCGTTACGGCCGAGACGTTTACCCCCGGCATCCGTTTCATGAGATGGACCGTTTTAAGTTCGACGCGATCCATGTAGTGTATCCGGCCGGTCTTCAAGGCATTGGTTCTGGCATTGGTATCGACAATAGACAGGGTTTCAACCTCATCAAAATGGGCTCGGCCTTCTTTCCAGTAGTTGGGATTTCGTGTTGCAAAAGCTCTGACTCCCGGCTCCCAGTCCTTAAGAATATACCCCCCGGTGCCAACGCCTTTTTCAAATTCCGGGCCGGCAGTTCCGGCGGGGCAAATGGTTAAGTGATAGTCGCCCAGGATAAACGGAAAATCAGCACTGCCGCCGGAAAGCGTGAAAACGACTTCATGTTTTCCGTCAGCTTTAATATCGACAATATTTTTTAAATATCCTTTGGCGGCTGACTTGGATTCCTCGCCCAGATGGTGGTTGATGGAAAAGACCACGTCATCGGCGGTCATGGTTTTGCCATTGTGAAATTCGACGCCCTTGCGCAGCTTAAAGGTCCACTTTTTGGCGTCGGGTGTTGCGTCCCAGGACACGGCCAGCTCAGGGATGGCGTTGAAATTGTGATCGATTTCCACCAGACAGTTTCTGAGCTGCCAGTTGAAGTTCTGGTTCATGTTGGAAGTCAGGGTTGCAGGGTTCATGGAATCCGTGGTTGACCCGCCGGTAATCCCGATGATAAAACGTCCGCCTTTCTTGGGTGCCGCCGCTTTAGCCGTGCCGCTCAGCAAGGCGGGTGACACGGCGGCCATGAGCCCTAAAGCTGATACCCGGGCTATAAATTCACGGCGAGAAATCCGTCCTTCTGACAATAATCGTTGAAGCATTTCAAGTTTCGGCATAGCTGCCTCCTTTTGTTTGAATGGTTAGCGATCATTTCCGACTGTTTGAGATGGATATATCTCCGACATGGCTTTGCCGGTTAAATGCCTTTTTGCGGGTATGGTTCCTCCTCTTCATTCGTATTGGTCAGGGTTAGAATTTGATTCATGGTCATGGCCAATATTTGAAGGTGCTCCGGTTCCAGATCGGCCAATTGATTGACAAATTTCTTTTCAATCGGATCGGGAATGGTTTGACCCAGTTTTTGACCGGATTGGGTGAGCGTAATCAATGCGACCCGGCGATCACCCTGTTTGCGGATCCGTTCAACCAACGCCTTTTTTTCCAGGCGATCGATGATGCCGGTTATATTTGACGGGGTCACATACATTTGACGGCTTAAATCCGCCGACGACAAGGCCCCTTTCTTGATCAGCAGCCGCAACACCAGGCTCTGGGGGCCGGTTAAGCCATACTGTTTGCTCATCTTCTGGGAGTCTAAGTATTCAGCCCGTACCAAGCGTCGGATGGACTCGACAATATCCTTGATAAGGTTTTCGTTGCCGGGAATCACTGAATTTACCTCTGGGGAAATTGTGTTAATCACCCACCCATATCTATTTAAGTCTAAATAGTCAAGGCTTAAATTATACATCTTGAAACAATTTAAATTTAAATACTTAAAGGGGAAGACCAATATTCCTGGACACACGCGGATCTGGTTAAGGATGAATGAGTAAGACCATTGAAATGAACAAAACGAACTCCCAAAGATACTGAAAGTCCAAGGGCTGTGATGGTAAAAAAGTTCAGGCAAATCCAGAAAAGCAGTCCGAACAGCTTTTTCGTTTCATTGCAATCTTAAAAATCGAATGGTGATCCCGCCTCGGCGGGGTCTCTCAGCAGAAAGTGAAAAGTCAGATCAACGCTGCCTCCTCGGAGACTCGAGCGCAGCAGGCGCTGAAATTATAGGAGCTACTTGAGCTTCTTGATTTTCAACCCCGAGGATGCCAGCGATAATCCGCCCAGGGCGGTGCATTTCAATTCGCGCGGCAGCATCTTGCCGACGGCGTACATGGCATCAATGGTTTCATCAAGGGGAATCGGATTGTAGAATTTTGGCGGCGCTGGGCTGGAGCAGGGTCATTTGTGGCGGATGGTCTTTTTGGCCATCCCGGGCAGCGGTCTTCATAATGTCATAACGCCGGAATGCTTCGGCCAGTACTTTGTCTTCAGAGATACCGAGAAGTTCCGACTCATAAGAAAGTGCAACGCGCCCCAGTGAACACCCGCGATTTTCAGCCAGCGCCGCCATCTTCGCAGCACAAGTAAACAGGGGCTTTCCGGGCTGCACAAAAAAACCGGCGCTGCCGTCCAAATGCCGGTTTCCCCTACCGCCGAACGGATTTCAGCCAAACTTTTGACCGACAGAGATGCTTTGAGATGAACCGTTAAAAAAGATCGATTGTTGAGAGATTGAACGTCTATCTGTCTCAACAGCTGTCCGTTTCGGGATATCATTTGGCTTACCGAATCGACGGATTCAGAAGGCAGTTCGACCAATACGGAATAGGCTTTGCCGTCAATGCAAACCGGCCAATCATTTAGGTGGTTAACAACGACAGCTCCGCCGCCGGTAGAGCGGGCTGATAGACTCAACGCGCGTCCGGCGCCGGAGCTCATACGAATATCGACCGCATTTGGATGATCCGCTGTTTTTAATGGCTTTACCGCAAACTCGATGTTGACTTCACGGTCTTGGGCCAACTGAAGAATTTGTGGAAATCGGCTGTCGGTTAATTCCAGGCCCATGACACCTGCCGCAAATCCAAGATCACTGCCCTGCAGACGATAAACTTCACCAAATGATCCCCCCGGGTCGAAAGAGATTCTCACCGATGCCGTCTCTTCGCCCAGCAAGTTGCGGGCTATTAATCCGATATGATAGGGGCCGGCAGTGTGAGAGCTGGAAGGCCCTCGCATGATCGGTCCCAGGACATCATTGAATATGCTGACATTTTTATTCATAATTAGCCTCGACCCTAATGGTACCTGAATTTTGCAAATGAATGCCGCCGACTCGTGCAAAATCCAGGTGGTAGTTCACGGGTCATCACCGATGTTGCAATCTCATCATCCAGCAATCATCATTGCCAATTCTCAATGATGGTGGGAACAAGTTTGCCAATAAAATAGATAACCATGGCAAGTATAATGATAATCGGAATGAAAAGGGAAAATGCTAATGACTTTAAAGAAAGAGACTCTCTGCGGTCTCTTTCTTCTTTGGTGGTCGCCTTGCTAGTGACAAGGACAATGCCCGCCGGGATTATCAATGCAATTAATAAGATATTTCTGGTCCAAAAACCGGCAGCTGCCAGGACTGATGCTGCCACGATTGCCACATCAACCAGTCTTATATTTTTTAGGAGTCTTATATTTTTCAAATCTTTTGTCTTGTTTCCGCCTTCCGCCTTCCGATTTCAAAAACTTCTGTGATCTGTCTTAAAACCTCAGTGACATACAGGTCAAACCGCCATCCATTTTGCGCAACTCACTGACTTCAAGCTCAATCATGTTTAAGCCAAGTGTCTCAAGTTGTTTGCGGGTAACCGGATAACCGGCGGGAATCAGCAAGTGCTCATTGACAAGCAGTGTATTGGCGGCATAGGCTTCTGCACTGTCCAGCACTATTTGGTCGTATCCTTGGAGTTGCTCCCTGGCAGTGAAATCGGAGGTGACGAGCAGCGTGTTTTGGCCGACATAATTGACACTGGATTTAAAGTGCAACCCTGCACCCACGGCAACCGTCGTCCAGGTATTGCCATAGCCCTGCAGGATTCGGCCAAGTTGCCCGGCACCCTCCTGGTTCGTGCGTTCCGATATACCGATAAAGAAATGGTTGCCCACCTGAAGGACATCGCCGCCGTCCACGGTTCCGGGCGGCTGAATACGCTCGATTTTACGGAATTCGGCCAGAAACGGGATAATTGATTCTTCTTCGCCTTTGCGGGTGTCAGCCCCCGGAATGGTGATAACGGCAACATCCGAGGTTACCACAGCCGTATCTTCAACAAAATGCGCATCCGGATATTCCGGCTGTGGGTCGAGGACGATAACTTCAAGACCGGCAGCTGATAACGCCTCGAGGTAGGCATCATGCTGTTTGAGCATTAACCCGTAGTCGGCTGGTTCTGAGCTGACGGTTGTGGTAAGACCGCGGGCAAAATTTTCACATGGTTTTCGGGTAATGGCGTGTGAGACCATCGTCGAGGATTCCCTTCCTTCAATAGATCAAATCTGTTCATGGTTTCAGCATATAACAAAATCTTGACATAATAGGAAGGGTGATTCGGAAATAGGGGGTGGAGGTACTGGCCCGGGGCAATGGCGTTTGGTGTGTTGTCGTATTGGATTTTATTATTACTTCAACACCCCGGGCTTGCCCGAATCGGGCACAGCGTATTTTATCATGATTTAAGTAATTTTAAATTCCCGGCCCGCTATATTGGACGAATATGGGACCTTATAGTCATCAACCATGGGCAATATTCGCCAGCTGGCACGCTTCCTTAGGCCAATTTCGAATGATCTGCATAATTTCCCTGACATAGGCACATTCACATTGTGCATCACAGGGCTCTATTGCATCCATGTCCTCGCAAAAACCCTGACAGACTTCTGTGCCCGTTAAACGCTGGGTGAACAAGGGCCCGGCATACATATCTTTGAATCGGCCGGCAGGAATTGCGATGGTAGATTCACAGGCCAGATGGTTGAACAGGAAATATCCAAGCTCCAGCTGACAAAAATTCGCCTGATAACCAATCAACACGGTCTTTTCGTCCTGCAGAAATTCAGCCCGGCTGAGCCAGGGGAAAGCGCAACAAGTACATTTTTTAAATAATGACATTTTTTACCTTTTCATTTAGAGATAGCGTAAATACAAATTTTCAAACATTATCCAGGGTGGTTACTCTAATCAGATAACTATAAGTTAATCATGCAAAAGATATACCTTAATGCTGATTTTATTGCATCGGTGAAAACAATTATGCCTCTAGTCCGTTTAAAAACAGTCTGTTAGGCTAAATTAAGCATTACGAATAAGCGTTGGTTCGTTGTATGTACCGGTGCAGGAAGTTCTAAAAACTAATCGGCCGCTTGTCAATAAAATGGCGTACGCTTGGGAATAACTATTGTTATAAGGAGGGCAAAGACAGAAAATAGTAACAATTTAGAAGGGCGAAAAGGTCACAAATTCGCACGTATTTTCACGATATTAATTTTTTCATCCTGGGATTGTTGCTCTAAAATTCAGGTATTAATCGGTTCGAATTCCAGGATTGTAGAACTGTCCTGATCTTTCAGCACGAGTTGCGAATCTTTCAAATACATGCGGGATGTCTGCATCAAGGCCCGGGTGAAATCTGTCTCCTGCTGCATTAACTCCGGCGGGCCTGCCATTCTGGTCATAATAAAGGCTTTGCTCCAGATAATTTCACCGTCATCCTGGAGTTTGAGATTGCCGGAATAACGATTTAATGTGGCTTTGCCGCTAACCCTGCCATTTTCATCACACGCAAAGGTTGTTTTCGAGTCTTTAACCAGTGCGATTGTTTCATTGTCTTTTGTCATTTGGTTCAGATTCCACTCAATGCCGGTAATTTCGTGTCCTATTCTCAGCGGTCTAGTTTTTCCAATGTAAAAAAAATTGTTAAATTTGGCCTTTCAAATAGCGTTGTCTCTTTGGCTCGGGAAATTTCTCAATGGCATATCGCAGCATGGTGCGGGGCATGTTGTGATAATGTTTTATTAAAAATGTCTCTTCACTTTGCAGGTGGCGTTTGCCGATTTCGCGCAACATCCATCCGACGGCTTTATGGATCAAGTCCTCTTTATCGGAAAGTAGCATCCGGGCTATTTTCAGCGTATCCGTGAATGTATCGTTTTTGATATAATGAAAGGTCGACATAATCGCGATACGCCGTTCCCACATTAGAACGGATTGCGCCAGTTCATAGAGCAGTGCCTTACTTTCGTCCATCAAATAGGGCCCGACAATGCGATGCGCCGATGAATCCACCAGGTCCCAGTTGTTAATGAATCTGGTGTTTTTTAAGTACAGCTCATAGATGCTTTTTTTCTTTTTTTGATCGCCTTTGGAAAATTGGTCAACCATGATAAACAGTGACAGCAGTCGTTCCTCATGATATTTTGACCCCAGCATTGTTTTGACGTCTTTTAGAGACACAACCGAATATTCTGTTGCTAATTTTCTTAAAACCGGCACTTTAATCCCGAGAAAGATATCGCCCTCGCCATATTCACCCGGCCCGGTCTTAAAAAACCTCTGGCTGATGGCAGCCTGCTCCTTACTTCCAAGCGCCATAAGCCGATTTGTAATCTCTCGTACTATCATAACAGCCAAAGATCCCATTTAAAATCCACAATCCGCATTCCGGAATCCGCAATCGGATCATTCTTTCGTCATGGTACTGATAAATGCATCGGCTTCTTTTAAGTTGATCATATTTATCTTCAAGATCACCACCGTCGAATTGTAATACACTGCTGAATTTTTCAAGGGCCGATTCAAATTGTTCTTTGGCATCTTCCTGGGCATCCCGCGCGGATTCCACCCGGTTGACCATCAGGTCCCGCTTGTGGTATCCCAGCTTTTCCATTGTGCCGTAATAAGCGGTTTCACAACCAGACACAAACAGTACCAATGAAAAAATCAAGATTAAACGCAGCCGATATTGCAGAATTCTTTCCAGCATGAAGTTTCTCCTCAACAAACCTTACACAACAAGGGCGGCCATGTCCCTGCCGAATAATCCAATTCGCTCTGAAGATTGTCCAGCTATACTTAAGTCCCAGGCAAAGGGCGTTGCACGTACTTGCGGGTAACCGATCCAACTTGCCATCCCGGTGCGGGCGGCCAGCAATATTATCTTTCTGGTACTGTCACTTTAATTGTTTTACCGCCATACTTGTGAACCGAGTCGTGGCCACGTACGGTAACTTCCGTGATGGATTCGGATATTTTTACACCGGAGAGGCTCCGAGTGAATGGCTGTTCATCAACATGGGGATGGTAAAGCGTGCGGGTTCCAAGTACAGTACCGTCAGGTGCCACCACATCCCACTTGTCAGCGTAGTGCTTCCAGCCTTCATCAGCATGGCGTACGGTTACGTCAAAACTAAAAGTGTCCTTGCCGCTCATCCTAACTCTTACATCAACAATGTCAGCTTCACCCGCATAAGCTGTCGCACCGATAAGGAATGTACAAGTTAATATCCAGATTATTAATTTCACCGTTGACCTCCCTGTCAAAAAGAGAATATCGAAAAAGGGAATTTATTAGCTTTTTATTTTGGCGGCAAGGAATTGGCAAAATTTCTCGCCTGATCCAGCCAGGCTTTTAAATCCGGATCACTTTTGTATCCGTCACCTGCGATCATAACCCAACCCTTCATGGGTTTGCCGGTGATGTCAAATGGACGGGCATATGGTTGTTTTAAGGCGTCGCTAGACTTATCTTCACCGAGTCTCAGGATTAAAAAGTCTTTGTGAACACCGCAGAACATATTGCCGCTTATCAGATGACAGACACCTCCGAACATTTTTTTGTCGTTTGTGCCCTTCCAGCGCGACACAATTTTCTTTATGCGCCGCTCTAACTCCTCATTGTAAGCCATAGTTACCGCCTCTTTGTTAAATCATGCTGGAACCTATCCGTTTTAAAAGAATACATCAATCACTCTTTCATCCGAAATCTGACACAGCCCAGTCCCGCCGCTGGCAAAACCGATTATGACATCGGTCAATTTAAATCGGCACTTGATGACATTGCCCCTGTTGCCGGATAAAGTCGCTTTTGTGTTGCCGGGAAAGGTCTGAAGGGCTTCAAAATGTCCGGATAGGTCGTCAGTATCGGTTGAATCCGTCTCCATCATTTCCTTGGTCCTGTCGAGTCTTTCAGATCTGCCGCGAAAATGCTCACCATCGGGCAGAACGGCTATCAGTTCTGCGACAGAAACCCTTGAGTCGGTATACGTAATTTCTATTCTTTTTGCATCGCGCCGGATGACTCCATCCATTTGGCCTGAGCACCCCAACGTCACACCTAATAGCATTGCAGCGATAATTAATAGTTTCAATTTTTTAATCTCATTTTTTAGGTTTCTTTTTTGTTTTCAAGGATATCCCCACGACATTGGGTACCGGGCGTGAAATAAGTTTTTTCATATTCCCCTGAATCTCAATTTCATAATTGCCGACAAATTCATGCTCATGATCTCCGGTGTTGATATACAGTTGTGCCTGGGGACCGCCTTCGGCATACATCGCTCTGGCAATGTTAAGCGGCAGTTTTTTAAGGATGTCGATTAAATCGTGGGTGCTGTAAGGTGAACCGACATGGATAAACAATACCCGATCCCGGTCGTCGACTCCAATTGCCGCAGTGCTCCATTTTTGAGGCTGTTTAGTCCAGACGTTTTCTCCGGTACATGAGATCATGCGGATACTTTGAATCATCGTACTGTAATTTTTTTGCCAGACCTTGAAATCTTCGCATTGTCGATCAATAATTTTCACCAGGGGTACATCGGCAGCCTTCCTGTCAAATGCCAGAATGGTCATGTCCTTGGATAGCCGTGGATTGTTAATGTGGGCTCCTGAGCGCATCAAAGATACACTGCTTTTGTAATCCTCCTGATACATACTGGCGTTTATAGCAGCGACCAGACCGATCTGTTGGCTCCATTGCTTGGCAGACTGCGGTCGACCGTTCTCAAAAGCTGAGGCACTGAGCAATCTAAGCTGATAGCGTTGCGGATCAATCCTCAGGACCCGGATTTTGGAATCGCCTATGTCGGAAGGAAGTGGTGCGCTGAATAATCCCAGGTCGAGGCCCTGGGCCAGTTTTTGCCAGCCGGAATCTTTGCTGACAGCATTTTCCGCCGGCTGCTGATCGGCCGCGCCGGCAATCGGGCTCAAATACATGAGCAGGGTCAAAACTAATATGGGAACTGCCAATTTCATCATTAGGTAGTTTGTGCTAAATCTTAGATGAATAAAAAATATAGATGACTTTATCCATTTTAATATTATTTGGCCACGAATTCACACGAATAGCCACGAATTATTGCAATGTTCAATTGCCGAGGTTCTTATAAAAAAAAATAATTTCGTGAAATTTTGTGTTAATTCGTGGTTTTTTTCAAAATTTTAAATCGTCACTCTCATTTTAATTGATCCAAATCGACAAGCCCGCCTGGCGCGACGTCGTAATATCCTTCAAGATTGCTGATTTGACCGGGGGTTGGCAGCCTGACACCCCTTTCCAGTTCGCTCAACCTGGATTGGGGGATACCGGCCTGCTGGCATACTTCCTTCACAGTTAAATCCCGGTCCGTTCGCAGGCTTTTTAATTTTTCTCCGAATTCACTCATCTTTAGCACTCCTTTCCGACTCAATTGATCTTAAGTTAAAGTGTTATAAAACAAATATGGTTTGGTTGTAAAGTTTATATCATATCGATCCTGTCATAAAATAAATATTTAAAATGAATCAATTCCTTAGTGAGATTTGAGATACTTAAAAGTCCTTGCCAGCATAAAAAGGCTGGGATAAACTCCAACCTGATATGGGCGTTTCAATTTTGCAAAAGAAGGAGAAACTCAATGTCCGATGATAATAATTTGAATGACCAGGGTTCCGTTGAAAAACCGATGCCTGAGGACGACCTCAACGCCAAACTCGGGGTGTTGACCCGGCGTGAAGTTGAAGCCCGCATTCTGATTCCGGTAATTAAGGCCCTGGGAGACGCCTTCGGGCGCGATGAGGTGCTGGCGGTTGTGCGAGATACCATCGTCAGGATTGCCCGGGAGCAGGGTGCCGTCCTCAGTCAACAGATGGGGGGCAATTCGCTGAAAAATTTTGTTGATTCGTTGGCCTACTGGACCCAGGACAATGCTTTGGAGATCGATGTGATCGAAGAATCCGATGAGGTACTGTCTTTTAACGTCACCCGCTGCCGCTATGCCGAACTCTATCAAAGCCTGGGAATTCGGGAAATGGGAACCAGCTTTTCCTGCACGCGGGATTTTGCATTGATCGAAGGATTTAACCCGGATATCTCGCTGGAGCGGACCCAGACGATTATGGAGGGGGCGCCTCATTGTGATTTTCGCTATCGGCGGAAAAAATAGAATACAGCTCAAAGCTCAAATACGAACTGGCGGATATGCCACACCCCGGGAAATATCGGGGAAGACAGGCCGAACGAATGCGGGGCGAGGCGCTGAAAGGCGTGCTGACAGGATCGACGAAAGCGGTCGGCAGTGCATGCAGCTGATCCGGCATTTTTTAGCGTTTACCATGAGATATGCAAGTCTGCGGAACCCGCAATCCACAAATTTTCTCAAGCAAAAGACAATATAAATGAGTGAAAAACCAGCGTATGAAGAATTGAAGCGCATAAATGCGAAAACCCCCGTCATCCTCTGCACGGGGTACAGTGCGCGCTTGATCCGGACTTCCCTCCTTCCTAGTACTCAGCTGTAAGGGCTTTCGATTCCTGGAAGTTTGCCCCTGCTGGCCGGACAGATCAGACTCAATTCAACTGCGCCAGCGCCTGATCCAGATCGGCGATCAGATCATCTGTATCTTCAATGCCCACGGAATAACGCACCAGACCTTCGGGGATGCCCATGGCAGCCCGTTCTTCTCTGGTGCACTCCACATGACTGGTGGTGGCCGGTGGACCGGCGATGGTCTCTACCGCTCCCAGATTGGCGGCCCGGTGGGCGTATTTCAGGTGCGGCAGCTTCGATTTGAAAACGGGGTAAGAATTCGATAAACAGCTTGTTGGTGCCGCCATAGCTGTCTTTGATGGAGACCACCCGATCCCCCGGCGAAAGCAGGGTAAACAGGGTGTTGCTGACAGCCGCCATGCCGCTGGCAAATGAGGTGGCCGCCTCAGCTCCCTCCAATATGCGCACTTTTTCTTCAAATGCCTGCACCGTGGGGTTGGTATTTCTGCCATAGATGTGGCCGGACGCTTGCCCTTGACCGACCCTGAGCCATTCATCCAGGTCGTCATAACCAAAGGATACACGATGGACCACCGGTACCTGGTTGGAGCGCTGCCAGTGCGGGCCGCCTTCGCCCGCCCACACGGAGAGGGTTCCGGATTTTGGGCCATCGGATGTTTTCATTTACAGCCTCCTTGGAAAACGTAGTTAATTATAAAGATGGCATCTGACCAGGTGAGGCGTGCCGGATTCTTCAAACAAATGCTGCTCGGGTTTTTGATTTTTGCACTGCCGCATAACTTTAGGGCATCGTGTATGAAATCGGCAGCCTTGGGGGGGATTTTCGGGATTCGGAATATCGCCCTGCAGAACAATACGTGGTTTGCCCCGCCGCTTGGGATCCGGTCTGGGTATTGCTGACATAAGTGCCTGGGTATAAGGGTGTTTGGGCCTGGCAAAAAGCGTATCTCCATCAGTCATTTCTACGATCTCACCCAGGTACATAACCGCGATCGTATCGCAGATGTGCTCGACAACGGCCAGGTCATGGGAAATAAAGATATAGGATAGGTCCAGCTGTTTGCGCAGGTCGACCAATAGGTTTAATACCTGTGACTGGATTGAAACATCCAGCGCCGACACCGGTTCGTCCGCCACAACAAGCTTGGGTTCAAGTGAAATGGCTCGAGCAATACCAATCCTTTGCCGCTGGCCGCCGGAAAATTCGTGTGGATAGCGTGTCACCGCATCCGGTTCCAGACCAACCATATGGAGTAGTTCTGCGACCTTGTCACGGCGTGTCTTTCTGTTTCCGATTCGATGAACTACCAGGGGCTCGGCGATGATGTTGCCGATTTTCTGGCGCGAATCAAGCGAGGCATAGGCATCCTGAAATACAATTTGCATTTCTCTACGTTTTGCTCGCAGGTTGCGAGGAGTCAGTTTGCTCAGATCAACACCGTCCAGGTAGATTGAGCCTGACGTCGGCTCGATTAGCCTGAGAAGAACCCGGGCCAGTGTGGACTTGCCGCAGCCGGATTCACCGACCACTCCCAGGGTTTCTCCCTTTTGAAGGCCAAAGCTGACGTCGTCAACAGCGTGCACCTCTCCCCGGCCGCCTTTCAAAGGGAAATATTTTGTTACGTGTTGCGCTTTCAGTAATTCAGGTCTCATATGGATTCCAACAGGCTAATCGAATCTCGGTCCCTTGGCCGTCAAGGGGAGGGATCGACCTCCAGCAGACATCGATGACCCGTTCGCAACGTTCCGCATAGTAGCATCCCTGCGGGCGTTCACCGATGGCGGGGACCATGCCCGGGATCGTCGGGAGGTAGGTTTGTTTGTTTCCAAGCTGCGGCACCGATGCCAGTAATCCGTGCGTATACGGATGCCTCGGATTGCTGTAAATTTGATCGACCGGTGCCTTTTCAACGATCATTCCGGCATACATTACGACAACATGATCGCAAAATTCGGCCACAACTCCCAGGTCATGGGTGATCATCAATATGGACATTTCGAGCTCTTGCTGAAGTCTAACCAGCAAATCCAGAATCTGCGCCTGAATCGTGACATCCAAAGCTGTCGTGGGTTCATCGGCAATTAGCAAGGCCGGTCCGCAGGCAATTGCCATCGCGATCATCACCCGCTGCCGGAGGCCTCCGGACAGCTCGTGCGGGTATTGGTCGATCCTGGCACCGGGCGAACCCACACCCACCATATCTAAAAGGGCCACACTGCGATCGCGGGCCTGACGCTGGTCAAGCCCGCGATGAAGGCGCAGGACTTCTCCGATTTGGAAACCGATGGAAAACGTCGGGTTGAGGCTTGTCATCGGTTCTTGGAAAATCATACCGATGCGATTACCCCGGATATTGCGCATGGCGGCATCATCCAGATTGAGCAGATCTTCGTTGTTGAACATGATACGACCCGATTCCACCTGACTGGGCGGAGACGGCAGCAGCCGGATGATCGACATTGCGGTGACACTTTTACCGCAACCTGACTCACCAACAAGTCCCAGGGTCCGCCCATGCTCTACCGAGAAGGAGACATCCTCGATGACTTTGGCCGGGCCGTTATCGGTGGCGAAACTTACCGATAAATCCCTGACTTTCAGGATCCGCTGTCCGTGTGGCAATTTTTTTTCTACTGTCGATGTCATTATTGGTGCAATCGATAAAACTGGATAAATATCTCGCAAAAGCTGAGGGTTTTAGTTGCGAATTCTTTGCATCTCATACATAAACATTTTCGCCACTTAGACACAAAGGCACGAAGATAAATAAAAAAAAAATGGTTACACTTCGTGTCTTGGTGCCTTTGTGGCAATTCATTCCAGCTTGTCCGGGTTAGGATTTGAATGCGCTCAATTTAGCTAAAAACGACTTTCGGAAAGTAAAATGAAACGATCCAATCGGGATGATCTACGATTTCGCTGATCCTGAGGTCGGCGCACACGCTGCACAGCATGTAGGCCTCGGCCCGCGAATAGCCGTGTCGCTCTGCGACCAGGTCAACCATGTCGCTGACGGCGGCCCGGGCCGATTCCATCAGGTCCGGTCCGATGCCGGTGGTGACTTCGTATCCTTTTTCGTCGAAGTGCCTTGAGACCGGCCCCGGTGTCGAAAATCGCGGGAACCTCAAGTTCATCCCTTTTTCAACTTCCAGTTTGACGGTCACGTGCATGGGACTTTCGATGGCCGTGCCGCAGACTTCTCCGTCGCCCTGGGCCGCATGCGTATCACCCAGAGAAAACAGGGCTCCCGGTACCTCAACCGGCAAATAGAGCACCGTTCCCTCGCTAAGATCACGGGTATCCATGTTACCGCCGACTTGGCGGGGGTTTATGACTTTGTGCTCGCCTTCCGGTGCAGGGGCAAGACCGATCGTTCCCGGAAAGGGTTTCAGCGGTACCTTTGCGCCCTTGAGATATGGTGCCGGTGCCAGGGATACCGGATCATATTCCCAGATGAAAAGGGCGGGTTCTTCAAATTGGTCGGCCAGCAGGCCGAATTGCGGGATCACCGCCGTCCATCCCCAGCCGGATGGTTTAAACGACAGAAGCGTCACTTTTAACGCATCACCCGGTTCGGCGCCCGCAACGTACACCGGACCGGTAACCGGATTCACCCTTGCCATGTCAATGTTATTGACATCCTGCAGGGTGGAGTTTGCCGTAATCTGGCCGCCGCCGGCGTCCACCGCTTCAATTTCCAGAACGCTACCCGGGTCGACTTTGACGACCGGTTCGATCGAACGGTCCCACCCATAGTGGCATTTGTCTCCGTGAATCGTGTAATCAGACTTTATTGGCATGGGAAAATATCCCCTTTCATAATTTATTAGATAGTGTAGTTCCTTAGGATCAGTTAAGTGATACCTGCCCGTATTCGCTATAGTTACAGGAGTGTTGGAGTGATGGAGTAATGCAAAGCATTGTGGCTCAGCCATGATTCGATACTAAAACCAGGTTGATATCTTTCGCGTCTTTCAACTCACAAATAAAACCTGGCCCACCACTCCATTTCTCCAACGCGCCATTAATCCAATACTCCCTGCAATCTATATATAAAAGTTGGGTACCAAATTTTATTTTTACTGCGCATCCTTGGCGAATACGTACTCGTAGTGGACGGGAATGTGAACCGGATCAACGAATATTTCATCCGGACCACCGAGACGGGCCGCCCGCATGGTGAAGCGCTGTTCATTGAAAACCGGTGCCCAGGGGGCATCGTCCATTAGCTGCACAAAGATTGAGCGCCACAGATCCTCGCGTTCGGCTTTCACTGCCGGATCGCTCATGGCATCGGCTTTGGCTGCTAACGCATCGAGTTCACTATTGCAATACCAGGCCCAGTTCCATCCGCCTTTCACCGCCCCGCCGCAGCCCAGAATCGGGCCATAGAAATTGGAGGGATCCGGAAAGTCGGCGATCCAGGCCATACCGCCGGACCAGATCATCGGTGCCTGATCTTCCTCCCCGCCCGCGGCAATAACGGTAGATTGAGCGAGGGTTTTAATTTCGGCCTTGATACCGATTTCAGCCAGGTCTTGCTGAATGGCCTGGGCGATACGCGGATTGGGGTCGGTATTGTTGGCATACAGCTCTGTGGTAAACCCACTGGGAAAACCTGCCTCAGCCATGAGGGCCTTGGCTTTGGCGGCATCGAAGGCATAACCTTTATAATTGTTGGCATATCCGGGCATGGCCGGCGGCAGGGGCTGGTTGGCCGGTACGGCACGGCCGTTGATGATCTTGCATACGCGTTGTTTGTTGATCGCCATATTGACTGCCTGGCGAACTTTTTTGTTGTCAAACGGTTTAACGCGCACGTTCATGGATACATAGCCGGTGTGCAGCTGGCCACCTTCGATAATCAAACCGGCGTTTTTGGGGTCATTTTTTACCTGCAGAAAACGAGCCGGCGGGATACCGTCGCCCAGAATGTCGACTTCACCTCGTTGCAGGCGCAGCAGGGCCACGGTCGGTTCCTGGCCCACTTCAAAAACAATTTTGTCGAGACGGGGCAATCCGGCTTTGTAGTAGTCGGGGTTGCGATCGTAAACGACGCGTTGACCCAACTTCCACTCTTTCATTTTAAAGGCACCGGTGCCGACCGGATGTTTACCAAAATCCTGGCCATATTTTTCAACCGCTTCCTTGGGTACGGCAAAGGCGAAGTTGATGGCCATAACATGCAGGAACGTAGCATCCGGACTGGAAAGTTCAATTCTTAGCGTATATGGGTCAATTACTGTCATGCCGCTTAATTCGGTGGTTTTACCCGCCACCATCTCATCAAAACCTTTAATGCTCCAGAAAAATCCCTGTCCGGGACTCTGGGTTTTGGGGTTTATCGCTCTTTCGATGGAGTATTTTACGTCTTCGGCCGTCAATTTGCGGCCGTTGTGGAATTTTACATCATCTCTCAGCTTAAATGTGTAAATTTTGCCGTCCGGGGAGATCGTAAAACTTTTGGCCAGATCGGGTTCGAGATCATAGGTCCCGGCTGCATAATCCATCAGGCCGTTAAAGAGCGCCTTGATCATTGACCAGTTCTGCCAGTCGTAACCGATTGCCGGGTCAAGGGTGCTGACGTCATCCTTGTAAGTGACGATCATTGAACCCCCCTGCTTGATATTCTCGGCCGTCACCGGTGTCAGGGCTCCAAGGGTCAAAGACAGACAAACAACCATCGTTAGTAATAAGATTTTTTTCATTTTCTTTCTCCTTTTCTTCGGGTTTGCGATCTATGGACAATCGCCTGGGTTGAACAGCGAATCATGCTTAAGACATGATCTAAAGACAGTGGAACGTCGTACATCGAACGCCCAACATCGAACGCCCAATATTGATGGCGCTTCGCTTTATCTATTTTAAAACAAACGATTCACGCTGAAGACGAAGCCTAAATACAGCATAATTTCGAAGGGTAGAGTCGCTATACACGGTTTTTAAATTGACAGAATACCGTATTCGATGTTGAACGTTCGATGTTCAATGTTTATTAGTTTTTTCGATTAAACTGTCCGCCCTTCTGAGGCGGTTAAACATTTCGGGCCAGCGGCTCGGCTGATCCGCCTGCGGCGCAAAACCTTATACTCCCCGGCTACCTCAAATACACCCGCGGGTCGATGAAGGGAATTACCAGGTCGGCCAGCAGATTGCCGAGCACAATGCCGACGGCAGCCACCAGGGTTGCCCCCATGATAATCGGAATGTCGACCATTTGAATGGCCTGCCACGCCATTTGCCCGATTCCGGGCCAGCCATAGACTGATTCCACCACCACTGCGCCGGCCATAAAAATTCCAATGTCCAGACCGATCATGGCGATGACCGGCAGGATGGCATTGCGCAGGGCGTGAACGAGTACCACCGCAGGTTCGGTGAGTCCTTTAGATCGTGCGGTGCGGATGAAATCCTGGCGCAGTACGTCCACCATGCTCGAGCGCATCATGCGTGAATACCAGCCTCCGCCCGATATCCCCAGTGTCAGCGCCGGAAGGATTAAATGTTTCAATGACCCATACCCCCCTAGTGGGAAAATAGGTATAATGTGAGCGAACATATAAAGCAGCAGCAGCCCCAAAACGAACTGGGGAATCGACACGCCGGCAAATGACAGGGCCATAATCCAGTTGTCCGCCGATCTTCCCCGCTTGGTGGCGGCAAATATTCCGGCCGGCAAACCGATCAAAAGCTCAAAAAATATGGTCCCCGCCATAAGCAGCAGGGTTGCCGGCAGCCGGCTCATGATCAGCTCACTGACCTGTGTTTTTTGTTTGTAGGAACGGCCAAGATCTCCCTGCACCAGGCGGCTGACATATTTAATATACTGAACGGGCAGGGGTTTATCGAGACCGAGTTCCCTGCGGATGGATTCCACCGTTGCCTGGGTGGCACTGCGGCCGGCAAGCATTCGCACGGGGTCGGCCGGCATGAGAAATGAAAGACAAAACGTTATTAGCGTGACCCCAAAAAGTATCAGGATTGCCTGGCTGAGTCTTTTTGCAAGAAAAACCAGCATTAATCACGTCCTCTCTGGGTGGGGTCCAGCGCATCTCTCAAAGCATCTCCCACAAGATTAAATGACAGCGACAACAGCATGATGGCTATACCCGGGAAAAATACCAGCCAGGGCGCATCCAGAAAATAAGACTGACTTTCGTAAATGATACCACCCCATGAAGGGGTCGGCGGCCTGACACCAACACCCAGAAACGACAGAGTGGCCTCCAGTAAAACAGTGGTGGCAATACCTAACGTGCCCCAGACGAGAAGGGTCGGCCACAGATGCGGAACAATATGAATAAAGAGAATCCGCGGCCAGGCAGCACCAATGGCACCGGCGGCTTCAATATATTCCCGCTCAACCAGAGCGACGGTCTGGCTGTAAATAACTCTTGCGATCTGGACCCAGTTTACCAGTGCGATTACCAGGGCGACAATCCAAAGACTGGGCCGAAAGATAGCGGCCAGTGCTATTGCCAGCAAAAGAGCCGGAAAAGCCATCATCAGATCCGTAAACCGCATAATGACCGTGCCCGGCAGACCTTTGACGTAACCGGCCACAATCCCCAGGAAAGCGCCGATAAATACGGCGGCGCCATTCGCAGCAATTCCGATGATCAAGGAAGTTCGGGCGCCGTAAAGCAGCCGTGAAAAAAGACTGCGCCCCAGCAAGTCGGTGCCGAGCCAGAAGGTTTTATTGGGTGGAAGCGGCGCCCCTTCCAGGGTTAACCCATCGAAAAACTGCTGGTCGGGCGGGTGCGGAGCAATGAAAGGCGCAAAAATTGCCGCACCGGAAAACAGCACAATCATGACCAGGCCGAAAAGGGCTAACTTATTTTTTAGCAGCTGTTGCAGAACGTAGGACATTGATTGAATTAAGTCTTAACCTTGTTTTTGCGAGAAACCATGACCTGAGAAGCGATTTTATAACCTCTGATACAATGCGCCGGGGTTATAAAACCGCTTCTATCGATATTCGTGCTGATGCGGCTATTTGATAGCCGATGAAACCAGAAAAGCTTGTCAACCATATAATGAAACGATAGTTGCCTGTCAAGGAGGAATTCTTTTTCCGATACCCGGTGGAAAGCAAAATATTCGGCTCGGTTATAATCAACGATAAAGTCGCTGGATCACAATTTTTGCAGTAAAAAAAACTCCTTACGGTGATTTCTTCGAAACCGCAATGGGCGCAATACGCTCATTCGGACGATTAACCGTTAGGGAATAAATCCCAATTGTTTATGCCGTCAGCATGCACCCAACAACGATCAGCAAAATAACTTTTTTACATTTCAGGCCTCCTTTGGCTAACGATCCGGGTTAAGCATCAGGTGTTTTCGACTTGGGACCAGCCTTGGCCTTTCTCCACTTTGGAGCCTTTCTAGGGGCTGTTTTGCAACGGGGATCCTAGTTTTTTAGCGTCAACGCATTCTGGTCAGCCGGGCAGTGCGGGTAAAACTCCCATCCGATCGGCAGGCCCAGGCCCATAAAATTGCCCATCAATGCATTATATTGATTGAGGGCGGTCTTGATTTCTTTGATATCCTCTTTTTCTGTACCCGGCTTGTCAGCCTGCCGTTTTTGCACTGACGCTATGGCTGACTCAATATTGTCGGTCTGTGCGATGACCGTGGCAGTGAGTTCCGGATCATTTAGATACCTTTCAAACAGGCGGACACCGTGAATATTGACTACGATCGCCAGGATAACACCGATCACAAATGATAACAGCTGCGCCCGTCGTTTAAAATAATTTGAAATGGCCTTTTCATACTCTTCATATCAATGATAATGCTGACGACCGTTGCCAGACCGGCGATGGTCAGCGCAAAGGCAATTGCGGCATCTAACAGTTGCATGTCCTTGAACCCCCTATTCGAATTTCGCGGTGATTAGGGTATCTAGGTCGAATTATTGACCGTCGATATAGGCTTTCATCGCCTGCCTGCCGGCGTTAATCAGTGCCTGCAACCTGGCATCACTCATGTCGAACTCGGTTGTGCCATAGCCCTTGGCCGGCAGACGGCAGATTTCGTCCTTATGGGTTTTCATCGCAGCCAGATCATGGGCCTGCATCATGGTGTCTGCCAGGTTTTTGATGCGCTTGATCGTTTTAAGCCGTTTGACATTATCGAGCAGGCTGCCCGGCTGTCCGCCATCCCCGCCGGCTTCGGCGGCCTCGCCGGAGCCTGCCACCGGCAGGGTGTCATCAATCAACAGACCGAGCGTGGCGTTGGCTGCAGGATCGCTGTCACCCATTACGCTGATGACTTCTTCATCCCGCGAGGTGAACATTCGAATCGGAAAATTTGACAGTGCTCCGCCGTCGACGATGGTATTGCCGGTGATTTCCTGCCCCAGATATGTGCCCCACTCCGCCTGCCAGCAGACCTCCTGCCAGATAAACGGAATGCTCATCGACATCCGGGTGGCCCAGCGCACCGGGCAATCCGGTGCCGTGCGATGATTTAAAACCCGCATCTCCTGGGTGGCCGTATCGGAGATAACTACCGACAGGTCATTGCCGGTCCGGGAATGAAATTCCGCCATGGTGCAATTGCCGAGATTCCGACCCCCGGCATTTAATTTTTCCTCGATCCATTCAAGAAATTTTTTACCGGCGTATAATCCCCCGCGTTCAACAAATGAGAAAATTTCGCGATAGGCGTCCATTTGCATCAGAATTTCAAATATATTTCGGTCGACAATTCCTTCGATCATGGGAGGAATGTGAGGTATGTCCACCTTTTTGAATAATTCAAAGGTCAGGCTGTCTTCGATCGCCTGTTCATCGAATCCCTCCGGTATATCCATGAAGGTTGAGAAACGCGGCATGCCGTTGGCCAGCTTTTCGTTGACGGCCGCCAGCATTTCATCCGGGCTGTATCCGGCGGCAATGAGGGTGGCACTGATGGCGCCGGCCGAGGTTCCGATCAACCGCGCGGGTTCGTGGCCGCGGGCGTTAAATTCCTGCAGTGCGCCTACAAATACGCTGCCTTTTGCTCCCCCGCCTTCAAAAACAAGATCATATTTCATGACACACTCTCCTTAATTTTTAGGAAAAGATTAAGTCTTAGTGGATTTATTTGGAATTTGACTAGTGCAATTTGAGATTTAGACGGCTGCAACATGTAATCGGATAAACAATACCGCTACATATTAAATTGAAATGACCCGCGTTCATCAGAAATGATTCCATTGTCCAAATATTTTTTGGCGACGGCGGCCCGTTTGGCGGCATGGGTCATGGGATTGCGTCCGTGAGTTTCACGAATTTTTAAGTAGGCATTTATCAGTCTGCGTTCGGCTGCCGTGCCCCAGTTTTGCGGACTCTTAAGACCGGTTTGATCCATGGCCTTTTCCAGGCACGGTTTGATGTAGCCCGGGCGATTGACGTGATTGTCCAGGAGCAATCCCATGCCGTATTCCGACGTTACCAGATCGGCGATAAATAATCCTTTCACGCGGTAACCCCCGGCTCGGTAGAAGGTATCGATACGTGATAGCGCGTGTTGAATTTCGATGGATTGGACCAGCGGGTCTTGACCGGCCAACCAGAAATAATAGGCCCACTCGTAGGTGCGCAACCGCTCTTTTTGGGATGAAGTTGCAAGCTTTTGACCATCGAGGGTAAAAAAACCGGATATCTCATTGGCATCGATAACATCCAGCGCGTGTCGGCCAAAATATTTTTGAAATACAGGTTGATCGGCATCTTTAATTTTTTGCAGCAAGGCCGGCAACTCACCCGGATCGTTCCGTGCGCCGGCGGTCCACTGAAACATGCCGAAGGTCATAAAGGAGTTATCCCAGGTATTAACGGCGTCAAGGTTGCCTTCATTTTCGGAGACGGCCACCATCACATTAATTGCGGAATCAGTTAAACCAACATCGTTCAGAGAAGATCGATTAGTATGAATATAGTCAATTGGTTTCCGACGCCCATAGAAGTATACCCCCTTTTTAAATCGGGTCAGTCGCACCTGGTTTCCGGCAACTGAAACATAGATGCGGGATCTTCCCCCCTCAACAGCCGCGCGGATGCTGAGTTTTTGGGTGGATTTCTTAACCGGCTTGACATCTTCGACCAAACCATCACCGTAGTAACCCGTCAGACGTTCTCTGATCCGGTTGGCAAGCTCGATAGTCATCTTTCTGCCATCGCTGCGGACACCCTCCTTGCGGGCAAAAGCTTTGAGGGCCCGGGTCGTACCCCCGCCGTACTGGCCGTCGGCGCCATATTTTATCCAGTTTAGCTCGGCACCGAACCCCAGTTCATTGAGTAATGTCTGGAGCACGACCACGGCCGTGGCATGCGGTGAACCCCGGTAATACAACCGCTCGGCCTTATTCTCCTCGACGGCGTTGTTCAGATGCCGCAGGTCATCAAGTATGTCATAGCGGGCGATCAGTCTTTTGGCAATAGCGGGGGAGACCCACTCACCGTCGCCACGCTGATTATTGCGTTGGGCAAATTCCCGGACCGCACGGCTGGTGCTGCCGCCGTAATCGCCATCGGCACCGTATTTCTGCCAGTTGAGCTCATTGCCAAAACCCAGCTCGGACAATATGGTTTGCAATGCCCGAACTGCATCTTTATTGCCGGATCGGCGCCTCAGATGCGACGTGACGGTTTTGTCTTTGATCAATTTTTTAATTGTTTCACGCGGTGGCATATCAGACACTCCTTGATCGATCTTGGGGAGATATAAGGAAAATAATGTGAGATAATCTTTGTCTTACTAAAAGGCTGAATCTATTTTACTATGAGTTTGTGCCTGAGATGACTTGCAGGAAAGAACTGATATTTGAGTGCCTGCAGATTCGCAATCTATTAGTCTATTTTCATAAGACTATTTTTAATTGATTTTAATTAAGTTTTCGCTAATATCCAAAATAACCAGTTTATGAAATGAGTGCATTTTCGTATGTGGTACAAAACTGATCGATTGTCAATATTATTTTTGATTATCATTTCTCCCAGGCCTGAGTATCAAAATAAGTCCGCGAACATTTTTAAGCCTGATTCTTGAACTGGTCGCCCCAGAAATAAACGAACCGATCGCCATGTCAAGGGCTGCCCGCCCAACAACATGGATATCGTTCAGGTCATCGCCGGCGAGCGGGCCGATGCAGAGCGCCGCTGGGAATAATATGTGAAAATGAGGCGTCGTTCGAGCTTTGCTTCAGCTAAGGCCGAAGACGCGAAGACGAGTATACCTCATACCCCACATCCCATTGAAACATAAGACATAGCCCGGTCACAAAAAAAGGGAGACTGCCACAAAGGCAATCTCCCTTTTGGATTTTAATTGTTTTTTATTAAAGCAGCAGCCAGCCGATTAAACTGGATGTATTCTACCTTATTTTTCGAACACCTCCATCACGCTAAGCGGTTTCATCGTGTCCGTCGGGCGGAAGCGGTGGATTATTCCTTTTATGTTCGGGCCGTCTACTGTAACCTGAAGATAATTATATTCTTCCACGCGATCCTGACCCTTCCAATATAATTCCGCTTCAGGCGAGGGATTGGCAGTGAGGTCGAACGCCTGAGGTGCACCCCCGGCGCCGAGAACCAGGTAGTTCACCCCGTCGACAAGATAGTGCTCGGTGGTGTGGGTGTGGCTGTTGAAGACAACGATATTCAGATCTTTCGCAAATTCTTTGATAACCGTATGCGGATTCTGATCCATCGGCAGGGGATCGTGGCCGACTTTGACAAACGACGGCTTGTGATAAACGATAAACACATGGTCAGCCCCTGTGGTTTTAGCTGCGTTCAGCTCGTTGGTCAGAAATGCCATCTGGGCGCCGAAATCGGGATAGTCGCTGGTCCAGGCTTCGCCGTAAATGCCTGTTTTGCTGCCGCCGGCGTCAAGGAAGATAAACCGGCAGTTTCGAAAAGAAACTGAATAGATCCGTCGGTTATCAGACAATCCGAGCGCTTTTAGCCAGGGCATGGCGGTCAGCAGGCCGCTGATCTTTTCATCATACCATGTCTCGTGGTTGCCCACGGCTGCCAGAATCCGGCCGGGGAGTCCCAGGCTTTTGCCCGGCGGCGGTAGTCGGCTCAACAGCTCGTCGTCGAAAAGCTGCCAGTAGGGACTCTCGTCAAGGGTGGCTCCCTGGAAGCCGAAGACAGGAATGTCGCCGCCGTGGATGACGAACAAGGCTCCGTTGGCCGGGTCGGCGGCCCCCCGGTTGATGGTAGAAACGATCCGGTCGCACACCCATTTGCGGCCGCTGTCGCGCATCATGACCCGTGGCCAGCCGCTTCCGTCCTTTACAATGGTACGCGGCCAGCCGTCCCGGTAGTATAGGGTGAGGATGGCGCTGTGCTCCTGGATCTCCGCCCGTGCCAGCTCAAGCCCTGTGGAGTCAAAAAAGAGGCGGACCGGTTTGTTATGATAGCGTTCTTTGAGCGCTTTTCCCATGACCTCCGCCTGTTCCATCCCGCCGGTCAGGTACGGCTCAGTCCGCGTATCTCCTATGGCAACAAATGAAAAGGGGGCTGCGGCGAAAGCCTGAATTCCTGCGGCCAGCAGCGCCCAGGCAACACAGGCCAACACCGTGACAATTCGTATCGCTCCATACCGTCGTTCGTTGATAAAGTTCATACCTTGATTTCCTCCTTTCAGCCGGTTGAACGCGATCTCTAACAAATGATACCCTAGTTGAGCGAAAGTCGAGGTAGCCCCAGCTTCAAAGCGTCCAAGGGGGAAGCTGTCCCGCCTGGACGGGACCGCGGACCCTTGGCAACGCAGAAGATGGTTCGATTTAAAGACGGCGATGCATACGATGTTGAAATTACCGATTATCACAAAGGATAATATGATGAAACCGATACATCCGGGCGTATCCTCAAACGTGAAATAGATGCCCGTGGGCTTTCAGCCAACAAACTTGCCCTGGCACTGCGTGTACCTTCTGGCCGCATTACTCAAATTATAAACGGCAAACACGGGATTTCAGCGGAATCCGTATTGCGCTTATCCCGGTACTTCGGCAACAGTGCCAGGTTCTGGATGAACCTTCAAACCAGGTATGATCTGGCAACAGCCGAACGGGATATCGGTCAGAAGATTGATGCCGAAGCCAACCAGGCTGCATGATAATGGTTTAAAATTATATCCACAAGTACAACCTGATATGGGATCGAATGCAACGCTTGATTGCCAGGTGGATCCCGCTCGCCCGCGTCTGTCATCCCTATCCTCTAAAACGTTTGGGCGTTATTCCCTGAGGCAGGAGCCTCCGCCTCAGCTGGATAAAGCGATGAACAGCAGGGCAAGAACGAGCTAGTATTTTGCCTCTTCATCCTTCTGGTTGGTTGGAGCTATGGACCCACGATATTGTAAGCGCTCCCGAAACCTAGAGCATCTCCACCAGGCGGCGTTACATCTGGAATCTTTGTCGCAACATAACCGCCTGACGAAAAGCCGTCATCCGTCCGATTGAACTCTCTTTCTACAGCCCGGGCGGTGACTGCTCCTTCGTTTCCGCTTATACCAAGGGTGGGATCATACTCCTTGGCCCCTATCTTTAGCCAAACGTGAGCGGGACTGCCCTGACCCCCTGTGAAAAGGATACGATTCACCGTGTCGTAACCCTCAACGCCAACGAAACTCCTCACATTCCCATTGAACGCAGTTCTCGTCAGAATGCCCCGGTTTCCAATATCACTCTGCTTCTTGGTTAGAACAGGTTTTTGAGTACTCTTTGTCACCACAGGAAAACCACGGCCGTAAACAACATCCATCAGTGTTTTGAGCATGTTGGATAACCCCATACATGCCGTAGCCGGATCCACTCCTGGTTGCGGCACACCCGCAAGAAATTTATCTGTATCAAATCCGGTCTGTGTGTGGTACATCAGACTCCTGAATGGCCCATCTTCGCTCCGATCCAAGAATACATTGAAGAACGTATCGGCATACTCCTGCAGATTCTCCTCTGCTGGCTGGCCTATTTCTTCCCGGGCTTCTCCCATTAATCTTAGCGCCGGTGTATTTGCTTTGAGATTGGCATATTCATCAGTGCGGTTGTTTTCCAAAGCTGTTGTCAGGCCTCTGTTGCCAAGCAATACTAAAAAGTCCTTAGGCTTTTCAGCTTTGAGTGTCGTCAGAACATTGACGACGATATCCCTGGCACGGGCAACGGTTGTGACCCAACTGAAGTCGCCGTCAACAGCAAGATTCGTCGCTGATTTGACCATAGGCCCCCAGGTGCTCACAGGCATTGCAATGAAATACTGCGTCCACAGGCTGCGATTACCTTCGTTCGAATTTAGAAGATAGTTGAAAGCACCCACCTGTGATTTTAAATCCGCATTGGAAGCCATGGCCCTAGCCGCTGATATACCGTCAGGGTTAGCAAGTAGAACGAGAGCGGCGAGTTTCGATCCGACAATTGTTTTCAGGTCGCTGCCATGCCCTACCACGCTCTTGTCAGCCTCTTTTCTGGCTACACGGACACCCTCCCATTTCTCAATGCTTTCAATGATATTCCTGAGTCTATGGATTTTGACAAATAGATTCGCGTCATCTCCGGGCCACGCTCCTACCGCGGTATCAACTGCCTGGAGTTCACTTGATCTCTTTATCCACCACCATCTGCTCGCGTCACTCGTCCAAACTTGTGCAGTCGGTATGTCAGTATATTCACGTTGTATTAATTGGCGCTGTGCTCCTCCAGTCCTATCCAGTACACTGACAGGCTCAACCTGCGTTTCATCAGAAGCCTGATCCCGTCTCTGGGCTTGACCACTTCCAGTCTGTTGAACGACATGGGTAAGCTCGTGGGCGATTAACTCTCGGCCTTCGGAACTGCCGGGATTGTATTCGCCCTGTTTGAAAAAAATATTTGGTCCGGTGGTAAAGGCACGGGATTGAAGTGAGGAATTGAGTGAATCGGATTCGGAGCCCGTGTGCACTTTAACACTGCTAAAATCAGCTCCTAAGGCATTTTCTGCAGGCTCGCGCACACTGCCGGGAAGAGGCTGACCGCTGCCGCTTGCCTGCTGAATCGATGCTTCTAATTCTGAATCGACATCGCCGCCTTCAAGGCCTACGCGCTGGACAGCGGGCTTTGTCATCAACTCTTCTTCCTCAGGTACCTGTCGCTGGATACCATCCGTTTTGAACTTCCCCTGCAGAATTTCCTCGTCTTCTTCCGGCTGGCGTTGCACCCTGAGCCTGTCGAGGGGTTTCATCTGAAGCTCTTCTTCCTCTTCCTGGCGTCGTACCTTGAGCCTGTCGAAAGGCTGGATAGGCTTCATTTGGAGCTCTTCTTCTTCGGGTTCCTGGCGATTTACCGGTTGCGGTACAGGGGAGGTGATCCTATTTATCACCTGTTTAGCAACTTGATCAGCTTCCTGCTCGTATTTATCACCTGCCGGGGTAACTGTGAACTTGGCCTGCAACGGTATACTGTTGGACGACGTCGATGCACTCGCGCGATTGAAACTGAGACTTTCCGATTTCGACAACAATTTATCCGTAGCCCGGTTACCGATCGTTTTTTGAAGCTGCATCACATTTCGAGGGTTCATAATGGTGGGATTGAGACGAGATGTTTGGATTACCGGGACAGGTTGTGTTGGCGTTGTCGTCAGCTCGGAGGAACGGGAAGAAGGGTAGGTTGATTGTTCTTGTGCGGACTTTTTGTGATCGTGACTTGTTATTCCTTTTGTGGACATGTCGATCTCCATGAAGCTTAAAACTCAATTGGGTGAAATAACTCAATTTGGGTGTCCGTAGTGAGTTGTCCGTTGTTGGTTGCAGCAGTGTTTGCGATGATTGGGTATATCTTCCGGAAGTGGGATATGATCTCGCATGTTATCTCCCCTACATTCATCGGAAACCTTTTCGATGATCCTTTTCGGATCTATATTGATGAGAGATTGTCCTCGCTCCTTTCAAGGGGCTTCCTGAGGCCTTTCGTTCTGCGGGAAGAGTTTTCACTTATCTCGTTTGGTTCCGGTAACTCCGTACTAGGGCACCTGAATCGTAGCCTGTCCGGGGATGACAATCTGAATCACCCCCGCATAGGCACACATCAGCTTGGAAGAGTCATTGAGGGCAGGCATGTTGGCCACCAACACGGTGGGAGAGCCCGGTATCCAGGGTGACGGAATGACAGGGGTGCAGGGCATAGGGGGTCAACACACCAAGAGCCGCCGCAGGAAAAAAATTGGTGTCAAATCTTGACGGGTTGTTGCCCGAATCGAGTTGTTAGCAACAAACCCAGGCTTAGTGTGATTGATGAACTTTTAAATTAAATGGCATTCTGCATTAGCAAATAAGCATAAACCCTCGAATAATAGTTGATTAGAGTCATTGCATCTGCTAAAGTACCGTTAAATATAACTTTAGCGGAGCATTGTCATCATGATGGGTCGGCAGCCAAAAGTTCAAAACAAACTTTTTTACACCGCAATCAATCTGGAGCAGCGCGTTCGTCAAAATCACATCTTGAGGAAAATTAAACCTACAATTGACTTTGACTTTATTTACAATGAAGTCAAAGATAAATACGGCATTAACGGTAATGAATCCGTTGCGCCTCCGATCATCCTGAAGATGATGCTGCTTTTGATCTTTTACAATGTGCGTTCCGAACGGGAACTGGTCTTAACCATCCCTGAAAAATAAGTGTCAAATCTTGACGGGCTGTTGCCCAAAGCCATTATTAAGCTTTTAAGGAGAAATTGCCGTTATCTACCTGATCTAAGCCACTGATATTATTGATACCACTTTTTTTAATTAAAGGCAGCCGTACTAATTTTCCATTTGAGCAACAACCCGTTGATTAGTGATTAAATAACCTTCATAATCACAAATCAAGACGCGACCCCAAATTTCCTGGCTCCAAACCTCCGAGTGCACCAAGACTCTGCAGGATTGGGCAGTCCACGCACATTGGCGTCTCAATATCGCCCGGAGTCGGACGTGGGCGCAGACAGATTGGGCAGGCCAGTTCGAAAGCATAGTTGGCGGGCATGAATGGCTCTTTCGCCAGGCGAGTCTCTTGGAGTGTGAACACCGGCTCGCCGATAACATCCCAAACATCTGAAAAGAAGTCAACAGCGGCTGCGCGCCACACCAGGATAGACATGATAGCTGCTTGATCGACGGACTCTCCCGAAGCGATTAGGTCATGGGGAAAGGGATGGACAGAGTACACGTCCAATTCAAGAAATAACTGAGAAGGAACATCGGCACGCAGAATCCACAGCAGGCATTCGACCAGCTTCGGGGGCATCTGGTGAACGGCTTCGCCAAGCTCAAGCCAACCGATCATAGCGGTGCGCCATTGGCGCACGTCTTCCAGGAACTGGCGCTCTGCTGTTGGTTCAGTTGTACCTTCCCAGAACTCAGGAGGGACACTTGGAAACGATGGGGGGTGTGCGGGACTTGGTGGTGACACTGTTCCCCTCCTAAACAACTAAATCCGGCACCCAATCGGGTTTGACTCGGTTCCGGGCGTCATCTTCCCTCTGCCAAGTTGGTTCTCCCTGTTCATTCAGCACCTTAAGTCTGTATCCTTTTTTTAACCGCCCATAACGCGCGTAGATTAGGCCACAACTGCCAACCAGTTGTTCACCTGGCACCGCTGGTCCGTTTAGCCCTCGACCATGTAGGGCCTGGTTCACTATTGGGATAATAGTCCTGGTTTGCTGAGTGTTCAGGTATTCCTTGCCTTCATCTTTCGGAGGATAAATCGTGACCACCTTCCCGACCTGAGTATCATCCGTGGCGATGGCATAGTATCCCTCAAGTCCGGCGGTGAATTTGTGGCCGACTTTTAATTCTGTCAGCAACGGATGCAGTATCTGGATAACCTCTACCATCGAATCCTTATCTGCGGTCACGTGGAGTTTCCAGCCCTGGTCGGGAATATTCTCGAGACTGAAGTCCGCAAAGTGTCCCCACGTGAATTTAGGGCTTTCGAAAAATTCTAGATAATCAGATTGAAAGGATACCTTGGCCCGCAAATCGGTGATGATGTACTTGTAGTTTTTGCCCCCGTAAATTTTCTGTACGTCAGCCATCCACTGTGATGTCTGGTCGCTTCTCATTTGTTTGTCAAGCTCGTCAAGCACGACGAGTTCTGCGTCCGAGTCGGCAGAGATCTTTTCGATTTCTGTTCTGCGCTTCGATTTGTCGATAACCATCTTCAGATACGCCTGACAGGCTTGCCGTACTGATACCAGCTTTTCCTTGGTTTGGTTCTGAAACTGCTCGATATCATTGGGCTCGATGCTGTCTACTTGTCCCAGAGTATTAACATTCACGAAGGTGTGGTAACGGCGAAGCTCAGTAAGAACCTGCGAGTATTCCGTAAGGTCAGTATCGCCGACAATAGGGTCACCAGCACGCTTTTTGAGTTGCTTGTGAGTAATCAATCGTTGAATTGTGTTGGTTGGTGATGAAGACATTATCCGCGGGTCGCCCGGAGGCCCCTGAACACGGTGCTTCGCTTTCCCATCGGTCAGCAAACGCGTCGTCGCCAGGTTGCCGATGGTGCGTTGCAGATGGAGCATGGCCCCCGTCGACAACGCGTGGGGATTCTGTTGGATCCGCCGGGCTTGGGATGCCGATCTGGTTTTGCCGATCTGATCCTCTTCGCCATCATAGGCTGGTGAAGGTGACCGGTGTCGCGAAGCTTCCTTCCTGGCTGTATCGAGGTGCTTTGGAGATACCATTGCCCAGGTCCTCCTTTCACTGAACGGACAAACTACTTGGTCGTGGAGTGAAGGATTGAAGGGGTAGGCCTTAATGGAATTATAGCCCGCAATATTATCGGCAGCAAGAAATTCTAATTACGCAGAATGCTTAATAAATCGTCTTTCGGGTGCGGGCTTAAGCGACTGTCCGTTGTAGGGTGATCGATTTGCTACACTTGGGATGACTACATGCTCGCCGTTGACATCCCACACATCTGAAAAGAAGTCAACAACTGCTGCGCCACACCAGGACAGACATCACATTATCTTTGCCGGCAGAATTTTCTGAAGTGATCAAGTCATGGGGAAGGGCGTGAACAGGGTACACTTCTAGCTCAGGAATCGCTAAGTGAGAGATATCCGCACGCAGTATCCACACCAAACTGGTTACCTGTTTGGTGGGCATCTGGTGAACCGCTTCGTCAAGATCAAGCCAACCGATCACCGCAGCGCGCCAATCGCGCACCTCATCCAGGAATTGGCACTCTGTCGTTAGCTCAATTGCATCGGCCCGGAATGCAGGAGGGACGCCGGGGGTAAGCGGGACTTGATGGTGACACTGTTCATCTCCTAGATTACTAGTTCCGGTATCCATGTGGGCTTGATGCGGCTGCGCTCGTCCTCCTCCCAGTTCGAGGTTGGGTCTCCTAGCTTATCCAGTACGCGGAGCTTGTCCCCATATTCGTTTTCTTTTGTTTGTTTAAGAGCACCATAACGCGCGTAGATTAGGCGGCACGTTCCAACAGACTGTTCACCGGATACGGATGGACCGGTAAGTCCGCGACCACTCAGTGCTGTGTCTATTGATTGGATAATTGTTTTGGCCTGTTCAGTATTCAAATATTCCTTGCCGTCATCACGCGGAGGAAAAATCGTGACCACCTTCCCGACCTGCGTATCATCCATGGCGATACGATCGTACCCCTGAAGTCCGGCAGCGAATTTGTAAGGGACGTCACCGTCCTTCAGCAAGTGATGCAGTGTCCGGATAACCTCTACCATCGAATCCGCGTCTGCGGTCACGTGGAGTTTCCAGCCCTGAATAGGCAGTTGGTCCCGTTTTTCGAGTTTGAAGCGAATCCAAGGGGCCTGCTCCACGTCAAGTGGATATTTTTCAGCTTCTGTAGCCAAGAAGCCCTGGACTCGCACGTCAGTGATCACGTACTTGTAGCTTTTGCCCTTGTAGGGTGCAAACACATCGCGCCATTTCTTCCCCTCTAGGCCGCCTTTGCGAGCGGCGACGACTGCATTAATCGCAAGAACCTCTTGTTTCACATCGTCCAGGATTCCAGAGATATGTGTTCTGCGTGGCGATTCGTCGACAACAATCCTCAGATAGGCCTGGCAGGCTTCCCGTACTGTCTCCAGCCTCGTCTTGGTTTGGATCTGAAACTGGTTGATATCACTGGGTTCTATGCTGCCTTCTTGTCCTAACGTATTGGCAACTATGAAAGAGTGGTAGGTGCGCAGTTTGTTGAGGATCTGCGAGTATTGCGTAAAACCAGGTTCGGCGACAATCGGGCTACCGGCGCGCTTGCTGAGTTGCTTACTGGTAATGAGGCGCTGAATTGTTTCCGTTGCCGATGGCTGAGTTATCTGCGGATTGCCTGAAGGCCCCTGAGCACAGTGCTTGGGTTTACCACCGGACAGCAAGCGCAGGGTCGCCTGGTTGCCGATGGTGCGCTGCAGATGAAGCACCGCCGCTGTCGACAACGCGCCAGGGTTCTGTTGGATCTGCTGGACTTGGGATGCCGATATGGTTTTGCTGATCCGGTCCTCGTCGCCATCATGGGCCGGTGAAGGAACGTGACGCCGAGGAGTATCCTTCCTTGCCGCAACGAATTGCCTTGAAGATATCATTGCCTTTGTCTTCCATTCATTGAACTGACTACCCGCGTGTTAGCAGTAAAAGAATGGAAGCGCAGGTTTGAATGGAATTATAGCCCGAAATATTATCGGTAACAAGAAATTCTAATTGCGTAGAATAACTAGACTCTTGTTTTCGGTCTGTAGGCAAAAAGCAGCTTCATTTTGCCCGATTTTTCATCCCAGATCTAATAAATTCAGATACTTAGTCATTTGGCTGACCTTCAAACACGTAGGCACACGAAATCTAATAT
>Ga0209260_10000080_pt1 | contig 72201 bp, 57 predicted proteins | sample WorMetTypGCAVOLI_FD_187421 | JGI IMG/M metagenome (GOLD analysis project Ga0209260, IMG submission 187421) | Marine gutless worms symbiont microbial communities from Max Planck institute for Marine Microbiology, Germany - Olavius algarvensis... ...
TCAGGGCCGGCGGCCAATCGAGACATTTGAGCTTGGTAAAAAACGTCGAGAAGAATTGTCAAAGGAGGCCGCCTAATAATCACTGACCCGAGAGGGCTGACTGTCCGGGAGGTCTTTGACTTTTACATTTTGTCTCATGGGTGTTCTCCTTTCTATAGGTTTGTTAGTTTCATTGCGAATCCAACAGGTTGGAACCATATCATATGATCCACGGCTCTCCTTTGTATATGCAACTGAGAACTGAATTGAAATTTGGATCAGCTTTTGGGATCAGGTCACCCGGGTTGATGTCTTACCAGGAAGAGAATTAACGTGTAACTGCTTTCATATGACAGTAAACAGTGTCATATGTCTTATACATTTTAGTACACTCACCGCGAAAAGAAACCATTGTTCCAATACTTGCCCCGGATGCTTTTATACCAAATTCGTTGGTCCGAATGATAACAATTACATTGGAGCCACATGAGATCGTTGCTTCATGATTCCCCTCAAGTCCTTCACCGCCAAGCTTTCTTAATTTCAGTATCTTGCCTCGTCCAGTAAGTAATCGTCCCGCGACCAATCGTTCATAGAAGTCTTCCATTTGTGCTTTGGTCATCTTAGTCGCCTGTGACCCCAAAATACATATATCTGTTGAAGCAAAAGTAGGCTGACACAGAAACAGAGATACTACTACCCAAATAATAATGCGTTTCATGATTACTCCTTTCATTGGCGACATTATGTATGCGCTTAATGAGGCAACAAAAAGTGGGAAAACCTGTTGTAAAACCAATATATACCTTCTAGCAAAACCTTGTGATATTTTCAATTTTGAGGGACTTTGGTGAGATGGAGATATTATTCCCATCTCACACCGCGGCCAAGTGCCACCTCGCCTACCATATATACTTTCCGGCAATGGCCTTAATCTTTTCACTGAAACTCAACTCGAAAGGCAATCGGACCTGCTCGCACTTGCTGATATCCGCTTTCAACTGGCTGCGAAGTGCTGAAATAAACGCATCATTTTTGGCGCCGTGGATAAAGACCGTCAATTCTTTACTTGTAAGCATGCTGCGTGGTGTCAGATTGGCTGATCCGATCGCGGCGATTACGCCGTCTGTCAGGAACACCTTCGCATGGCTCATTCGTGGAAAAAGAAAAATCCGGGGCGGGTTTTGTGAGCTTGTCTCCAACAGTCGATTGTTGGTGACCAGATTTGCATAAAGGTGCGTATCGGCTTGCCGCGGTAAAATCACGTCAACTTGAACGCCACGTACTGCCGCTCGATAGACCGCTGCGATGATCTTATCATCGGAAAAATAAGCGTGCTCGATGATGACATGCTTGGCAGTATGATCGATGATCTGTATCAGGGCGGTGCGGATCTCGGTAGCACTTCGGTCGTTGACCGCTACGATAAAAGGGGAAGCCGTCGGCCAGGCAACCCTCCTGAGCGCTTTTTGCTCAAATGCCTCTGACCATCGTTTGCTCCGTATCGCGGCCATATAGTCATGCCACTTTTTGTGGTATTCAGCGGCCATGTTCATACCGCCGAATATCACCACCTGCCGGTCCACGATGAAGTATTTGCTGTGATCCGTGTCCGAAAATATTTCAGTGGCGACATTGATATTTTTGTATCCTTTTAACCCTTTGCTGGTAAATACCGGACTTGGTTTGCCATTGAGCATATCACCGAGTTCGAACACCGTCCCCAGTATATCTTTGCGGATTGTCACCACCACCCCTCGATCAGCCGCTGCTTTGAGTTTTTTGACCATGCTCCGGCCGATCTGATCATCTTTCCAGATATAGGTTTGAATATAAACTGAATTTTGGGCAGCATCGATGGCGGAAAGCACTTTTCCAAAGGCGGACTCCCCGTCCACCAGCAGTTCCAGTTCGCTCAGGTCTTTGGCCGGTTTGGTAAAAAAGTCGTGGGTTAAAACGATGTCCGGTTCCGGGCCAAGGCCCAGCGGATTAAAGACAAAGGAGATTGTGCCTGCCAGCAACACTATAATAGAACCTGAAATCAGGAAAATGATTCTATGTTGACGTTTCATATGGTTAAATCTGCAAAAGAGACCTTTTGGCACCGCCATTTCGCCTTAATCGGCCAGTTTTAACCCTGAAACTGGCCGATTAAGGCCTTTTCGAAGGTGTTTGTGTACTGCTCTTTGTGCAATGTCAATTGTTTAGCGCGGTCGATCCTCGATTGTGCCGGTACCCTGTCAAGGCGATGATAACTACGCACGCCAATAATCTGGGGATCTTGTTTTGCCTCCCAGGTGGCACTTATTTCCGAAACGTTTTTCCTCCATATAGATAGTCGAAGTGCTCAGTGTTGTGATTTAAATAGTTTGTTATAGATAGGGTTGGGGATATCAGGGTTTTTGCACTGAGATAGCGATCATCTCGGTTACCCAAAATACCACCTTTTCCCCCACCTTTCGCTGGCTCAAATCGATATCAGCGCGCACTGGAAACGTCTCGGTGTGCCCGTCTTCAAAGCGCAGGGTAGCTATTCGCCTGCCTGGGTCAATCGATATGACTGTTGCAGAAAACTTTATGGTTTCGGCCACCAGGCCGCCCGGTTTGGCCCCCTTAGGCGCCAACGCTACCATGGCTGCGGCGCCACCAGTCGTGGCTCCCCCTTCTTCGTCAAGATAAATGACTGTCTCTTCAGTCAAGGTGGCGGTAACCATATCGCCCGTTTGGATCTGGTCAAAGTTGACGACTTCCGGCCCAACTTTCACCTTGGTCTTCTCCCCATCCGGCAGTAGAAGCGTTAACTTGCGTTTTGCGGTGTCAACGGCGGCCACTTTCACGCTCACTTCCATGGTGTTGACGAAGACGCCACCTGGTACGCCCTCCTGTATGGCGGCAGTGCTGTCCGCGGTGGGTGCTGGTGGTGGCGAGGTCGTTTTACAAGCGAAAAGAAAGCATAAACCCGCAAGGAGCAGCGCTAGGGTGGTAAATTTCATAGGATGGAAAGCCGAGTACTTAACTAAAATTTGTCGCATGGTTGTTCTCCTTTCAATAGGTCTAATATAATGGTTACATCTTCAGTACGGCCGTGCAATGGACTGACAATAAGCGTTGTCTTCGCATCGCCTCGAGAAGAGGCAATCACAGCCCGCTGCTATCAAAATGGAAAAAAGAGCGGCGCCAGCCAAACGGTGATCACGCCGACGAGTATCGCAAGTGGTGCACCTACCTTAACAAAGTCCATGAAGCGGTACTCTCCGGGCCCCATGACCATGAGGTTGGTCTGATAAGAGGGCGGTGTCACGGCCGCGCCGATGGTCCCGGTCATCAGCGCAATGGCAAACGGCATGAAGCTGACCTCTAGCTGGCTCGCCATCGAGAGCGCAATGGGAAACATGAAGACGGCCGAGGCGGCGTTGGTGATAAGGTTGGCCATGACCACCCTGCCGATGAAGACGACAGCAAGTGAGGCCAGCGCATTCCCACCGCCCAGGTCTGTGAGAATGGTCGCGATCTTAGCCGCCAGGCCGCTCTCCGAGACGGCTGCGGCCACCCCGATGGCTGCGCCGAGTACTCCCAGGGTACTGTAGTCGATGCTCCTTGCAGCGTTCTGGATCGTCAGGCAGCGCGTCAGCAGCATGGCGCCGGTGGCCAGAAGCGCGGCATTCAGCATACTCATCCAGCCAAAGGCGGCCGCTGTGATCATGGCGGCGGTAATCGCCGCCTTGTGCCAACGCCGAATGCTGTGGCCGGGAACCCGTCGCACAAGAGAAAAGCTTTGTTCGCCACGATTCACATAGAAGAACGAATCATCAGCCTCTAACACAATGACGTCTCCGACTTCGATCGTCAGGTCGCCGATTCGTCCCGCAACGGCCTCTTCGTTGCGTGAAACGGCGACCAGGCTCACACGAAAGGGGCCTTCGGGTAAAGGGAACTCAGAGACCTTTCGCCCCAGCGCCAGACTTTGTGGGGAAATCACGGCTTCGACCAGCTGGTGGCTATGACGAGCAGTTTTCATGGGATGCATGGTGTTGAGTGGCTCCAGACCGTGCGTCGTCCAGAGACTGGCGAGGCTCTCGAGCTGTGCCGACACCAGCAGAACATCGCCTTCGGACAGGGTCGTACCCGGTTCGATCGGGACCGTGGAACCATCCGCCCTGATCAGACCCACCAGCTCGAATCCGATCGGCTCGGCGAAACCGGCGATCTCGATGGTCTTCCCGGCCAGCGGCGAAGCATCCGGAATCACGAATTCCGCCCCATATGACCGCTCGACCACCGTGTCGTCCGCCTTCGTGTCCGGCGATTTCAAGAACCAGCGTGACAGAACCAGGAGTAGCATGAGTCCGAGAACCATGGCGGGCACAGCCACCCAGGAGGGGTCAAACAGGCCGATTTCCTGCAACCGGGAACTGCCGCCGGCACCCGTGGCCATGGCGTCAACGACCATACCCGCGATAATCAGGTTGGTGGCCGTGCCGATCAGCGTCGAACATCCGCCGAGAATCGAAGCAAAAGAAAGGGGTATGTACAGCTTGGCCTTGTCCAGACCGGTGCTGCGGCACAGGTCGCGAATGACAGGGATCATCATCGCCACCAGAGGCGTATTGTTCAGAAACGGGCTGCCCATGGCAACCGGCGGAAGTATCTTCAGTTGGGCCGCCAGCATTGTCTTGGGTCGGCCGATAACCTTGTCACTCAAAAGCGTAATCGCCCCGGTGGAATACATCCCTGCGGCGACCATGAAAAGGGCGCCGATAGTGATGACCCCCGGGTTGGCAAATCCGGCCAAACAGCGTTCAATGGGCGCCAATCCAAATGTAATACACAAGGTTAAGGCACCAAGAAAAACGGTCACCGGTGGCAGTTTGGTTGCCACCAGGAAAAAAAAGGTTGCGGTGAGAATTGATAGCGTCAGCCAAGCTTCAAAAGTCATGATTCACTCCCTATCACCTGATCATATAAAAGCTACCGGTCGAGGGAAACGCGCCGGGTGATTTTGTGAACCTCATAACGCTGGTCAGGGCTAGCGAGATAGTAACTGAGATCAACGGTGATGTCAGCCGATCTGACGCCCTTGGGCAGTACGAATTCTATGGATTCGGTCTTTGTCTGGTAGGGCTGGATGCTGGTATCGCGAATATTCGCAACCTTGACCTCAGCCCCGTAAAGTTGCTTCGAGCTTTTTTCGTTGGTTGCCTGAGGATGATAATGTCGCGTCTGGGTGTCGATTTTTTCCCCTCCGGTGTCTTGGCGGTCACTTCCAGGACCACTCGGTTGTGGGACGGTCACCCGTCGGGAATCCGGTGTCCGGCAGTTGAAGCGACCTTCGTGTTCACGATGACCTTCGGTACATAGGTCTTGGCTTTCTCGAGCCACTCAAAGCCGAGGGTCTGGACATCGAGTGAAAGCGCTTCCTGCAGCAGCTTCGTTGTGTGCGGGATATCATTCCAGTTCGGCGCTATCAGATGATCCGCCAGGCCGTCAATTGGCTTCATGTGGCATTCCTGGCAGGTCTGGGAGCCGCCGGCGGGAATGTAGGCATGCAGGTAGCTGCCATAGAGGTTCGCACACTGCACGGGCTTTTCGAGCTCGAGGTTCGGCCCCGGGCCGTGGCACTGTCCGCACATAAGCGAGCGTTGCATAACTGCACTCTTCTTCACTTGCTCAAAGACCTCATCTTCGTGATCATCTATTGCGTTGACACCGTAAAGCGCAGCCGGGTCCGGTTTCCCCTCCTCGAGCCGGTGGATGATCGCCTTTTGGTTGTGGCAGACGATGCAGGTAATCTGGAGTTTGGCGATTTTGGCCGTATCCTGCGCAATGATGGCTTCGGTGATCTCAACCGCCACGGAATCTTCCGCATGGGTTAAGGCCTGCGGCAGGTGGCACTTGAAGCACGGATAGGTCTTGAGTGTCGCCTGCTTCGGATCGGCAGGCGAAAAAGGCGTTGCACCGGGCGTAGCCATCTTCGTCATATTCATGATACCCGGGGTTCCCATCATAGGGCGTGCGTGTTGAGACTTCTCCCACTGCGCATAGATGACATCATGGCAATCCGCGCAACGCGAAGAGTCGAACATAGCGGCCAGTTCATCTATTGTCTGAGCTTTCTGCGCAAACGCCTGCAGCGGACACATAATGAAAAGAATAATGCTGAGTACTTTAAACAATTGCATAACCCCACCTCCAATTTCCACGTGTTGTAAGCAAAATCAGTTATAAAGACTGAAGTAAATTGCAGAACTGTCCAGGGCAACCTTATGACCCTGACTGATCCAGGATTTTCTGCAATTCCTCTTCCTTGTCGATGGTGAGCGATGTCTTGAGAACTTGGCCCTGGAACCCCTTGAGTCTTTCCAGCACCTTGTCCGGGGTTGCCTTGCGTACCAGAACAAACAGGGCCGAGGTCCCGGGGGTCAGCATCTCACCGAGTTCCTGCATGAATTTGTCATCGATACCGACATCGGTCAATTTGCCGGACAGCGCCCCGGCACCGGCGCCGACTGCCGCACCGACCAAGGGGGTGAGGAATATCATGCCGATGAGCATTCCCCAGAAGCTCCCGCTCACGGCGCCCGCGGCGGTCAGATTCATGGCCTGGTGCAGCTTGACCTTGCCCTTGTCGTCTTTGGTCACCACGACCACGTCTTCCATCTCGATGAGGTATTCTTTTTGAAGTTTTACCAGTTCCGCGCGCATTTCAAAGGCCGTGTGTTCATTGTCAAATCCAATTGCGATCAAGTCACTCATGATGTCCTCCTGGTTTTATGGGTTAAAGCCTTGGCATTACGCGCCTTGTCGAATTCATGATCGGCCAAGCCACTGATTTTTTAGGCCTCTTGCTTGGTAATGTTCCCGGTATGGATCTGTGCCGGATTGGATTGGGGTCGGGCCACAGCAACCTTTTGTTAAATCAACAAAAAACATCTTTTGGCACCGCCATTGCGACCTTAATCGGCCAGTTTTACCCCCAAAGCTGATGGTCCCGTAAAAAGCCTTTAGCCCGTCATGCCGAACTTGATCCGGCATCCAGAAGTATCTGAAATCACTGGATCCCGGCCTTCGCCGGGATGACAAACAAAATCGAAATTCGACTTTTACAGATCCATCAAAACTGTCCGATTAAGACCTTTTCGAAGGCGTTTGCGTGCTGCTCTTTGTTCAATGTCTATTACTTAGCGTGGCCCGACCCTCGATTGTTGCTTCGTTCGAAAATACGGATCCATGCCGAATCCGCGCTCCATCTACAGATCAAAGCTGGGATTCGATGGGCAGCCATTTCACGATGCCGACGGTCAGTTTCTGCATGGTGGTGGCATAGGGTTCCTTTTCAAAAACAACATCCGGGCCACCCTGCCCCCCCACCCATTGCATGTTTTGGCGACCGCCCTGGCGTGAAAAACGGACTTCGAATGCCACCTTGTTTACGTTCTCCTCGAAATTTTTCGCGGCGGCACCGGCAACGGCCGCGTCATGAAAGACCAGCCCGATCTCGTTGTTGATATTCAGGGAACGCTGATCAAAATTGAAAGACCCGACAAACATGATTTCACCGTCAAACACCATGGTCTTGGCGTGCAGGCTGGACTTCGCGAGGCCGGGTAGCCAGGTGAACCTTTTGCCTTCGCGGTCTTTCAGGGACTCATCCAGCTCAAATAGGCGAACGCCGCAACGCAGCAAAGAACGGCGGTATTTCGAGTAACCGGCATGCACTGCCGACACATCGTTTGATGCCAGGGAGTTTGTCAGTATACTCACCTTAATGCCATCCTGACTTAGCTTACACAACGCCTCGGTAGCCCTGTCGCCGGGTACAAAGTAGGGCGACACGATGTCCACGGTTTTCTTCGCGCTGGTGATGTACGGGGCGAGTTGGGAGATGAGCAATTGGTCTCTGCCGGCTTTTTTAAGACCTTCCTCTTGCGGTGAGTCATGGATCACCCGAGCTTCAGACCAACTGAAAACGACAGAGCCGTCCTTCAGCGCTTTGGCCAGATCTGAATCGGTTAAAGCCTTGACATAGTTTGATGTGGCTTGCTTTTCTCCGAACGCGCTTTTCTTAGAACGCAGAGCAGACAGATCCTGGTCCGTGCCCTGGTGCACCAGGATGTTCACCGGGTAAGCATGGGAGGCGTTCCAATAAGCATCGAACTCGTTTGATACCGCGCCCACCGGCGGTCCAATCGACAATACATCGATGTCGGTAAAAGCGACGTCCGTATCCGCGTCGAAATATTCGTTACCAATATTCCTGCCGCCCAAAATCGTGGCCTGGTTGTCCGCCGTGAAGGACTTGGCATGCATGCGGTAATTAATTTTGGTCGCCCGTACGATGGACTGGAGCATGCGGCTTCTGCCCCGCTTCCATGGATTCCACAAACGCACTTCGATGTTTTCATGCGCATCCAGTCCCACCCAGGTATCCTCGTTTTCGTTACCGTAAATGTCGTCGATCAACATGCGTACCCGGACACCGCGGTCAGCGGCTTTAATGACTTCGTAGGTGAGCAGGCCGCCGACCGTATCCTGGTGGTACATATAGTATTGAATATCAAGGCTTTTTTCCGCCAGACGGGCCAACAGTACACGGGCAACGAAGGCGTCGCGCCCGCGGCTTAGCAGGAGCACACCTGATTTACCGGGGTTGCTGGATAGTTGACCTTCAAATAGCCTGCCCATCCGGGTGACCTGTCCGTCATCGATCTTGTAGGACTGGTTGCGCTTGGTTATGTCAGGTAGGCGATAGATTGTGTTCATTACCATGTACCCTCCTACAAGAAGGAATAATAGTGTTCCAATAAGTCCAAGCCAGCGTTTCCTTATCTTCCCAGTGGTCATGTCTATCGCACCTCCGCTTTGCCTATCTGTTAGGCGATCAACATTTTCCGGAGATTGGGATTGCTGGGATTGGGGTCGGGCCACAGCAACCTTTTGTTAAATCAACAAAAAACATCTTTTGGCACCGCCATTGCGACCTTAATCGGCCAGTTTTACCCCTAAAGCTGATGGTCCCGTAAAAAGCCTTTTGCCCGTCATGCCGGACTTGATCCCCGCTGAAGTCGGGATCTAGGACCGGCATCCATAAGTATCTGAAATCACTGGATCCCGGCCTTCGCCGGGATGACAAACAAAATCGAAATTCGACTTTTACGGATCCATCAAAACTGGCCGATTAAGGCCTTTTCGAAGACGTTTGTGTGCTGCGCTTTGTTCAATGTCAATTACTTTGCGTGGTCCGACCCTCGATTGCCTAAGGGCACACATATGAATCCGTAAGCGCCATTGTGCCCGTCACAATAAGGCCAGGCACAACCATAGGATTGCCGTTGGTAAAAGCGCCGCCATCAACAGTCGCAGCGGTGCCACGACACCATCAAAATGCTTCTTGAGTAAGGCCTGACCAGCGGGATTCGGCGCGTTGGCGATGATGGTTAACCCCCCGCCTGCTATTGCTCCGGCAACGACCGCGTATTTTAGACTATCGGTGAATCCGGGAACCAGCGTGCACAGGTAGGTGATGGCGGCATTGTCGTTGAACGACGTCAGCACTGTTGTGCTGATCATGAGCATTCCTTCCGACAGATTGCTCAGCACCGGTGCAATCCACCACGCCTGCAGGCCTCCATGAATAACCAGGCCTGCAAGGAAAAATCCTACTAGCAGGGCCGGACGCAGGTAGATCCGATTCTGATACTGGGAGCTGATCTGTGCAAATCCGAGAAAGAATAGAAAGCCGAGAATGAACAACTCTGGATAATGGGCGTTGGAAATGGTCCACACCATGAAAAGGATATGTACTATGGTAATCCAGGCGGGAACGGGATCATCACGCTTGTCCCAATCCGGATCCATAAACTCTGCGCGCTCCTCATCGCGAAGCAGGATGGGCAGGAACCGACGAGTTCGGTACAGCTTGGCTTCCTCGAAGCGCTTATTGGTCGCTTCTTTGATTAATTCCCGATCAAAGCCCAACGCTTCCGGCTCCGACAGGTCGGTACTTTTCATTCTCTTGCGAATGGCCCCGCCAAATTTCTCTGCAGCAGCGCGCATGGTATCGACCAGCTTGTCCTTTTCTTCTCCCTGGCCTACAGCTTCAGCCCAAGCGGCTTCCGTCGCCTGCTGCGTGATATATTTTTGTTCGATCTTGTCCTTTAGTTCCCGGAGCGCAAAGGCCTGCTGCATGGCGGCCAGCTCTTTGCGGAACAGCCAGAAGTACAGGCTGTTGCTGATCAGGATCCCAATGATCACTTTCCATCCAAAATTGGCCATCATGAAACCAGCGCTCCAGTTCCAGGGCCCGGCAACCATTAGAACCGGCGGGGCAGCGAAATTGGTCAACACGCCGCCCACCGAAATATTAACGAAAAGAAGCGCGAGCGTGGCGTATCTGAACCTGGTGCTTGGCCCAAGCTCATAGAACTTTTGCGACAACAACATGGCGCAGATGGTAATTGCGGCAGGCTCGGTGATGACCGATCCGAGTAGCGGACCGAGGGTCAATAGGGTAAACCAAAGCCCTGCCAGCGCTCCGCCGAACAGCTTCGCCACACCCGACATCATCGTCTCGGCGAGTCTCAGTATCGGGCGCGTCGATGCAAGCACCATGATGACAACAATGAATGCCGCCTCTGTGAGGTTGACGCCGCCATGGATATAATGGACGGCAGGGGACCAGCCATGGAACAATATGATCGTTAGCATCAGTGGCACGAGCCAGATGCCAAATATGACCTCGACCTCCCCCAGGAAGTGTAGCAATTCAGCAGCCATGTCTACGGATCCCTCATCTGCCTCCCCATTACTGATTTTTTCAGCGTGGCGGCGCTGTCGCCGGCGGCTGATATCCGAAATCTTGCCTGCCAGGAATGTATGAATAATGGCGAGTAGGAAGATGATTGCGGCAATCAGATTTATGGGTTCTGTCCGGATTCGGTGCAGCAGGATCTGTGGGATGCCCTCCAAATGGGCATCGTCGTAGCTCGCCAAGCTTGGCGGGAATTCTTGAGTATGGGCATTGGTAACCGAATCGCTGCACATACCTATGGTCGGCAGTAGAACCACCAGCACCGTGGCCAGGAATAGGACTTTATTTTTCATACCTTATCACTCCGGAGATTATCTTTTTTGCTGTAATGGTCGATTTTTGGTTTAGGAAATTCAGGCTATTTATTCATGGGCCTAAACGGAATATATGCTTCCTTTCTCCACCACTTAACCAAATTACAATGAGCTGGAAAAGGGGTAAAAAAATGATTCACTCCTTAGCCTGTCCTACAAACATTTAGGCCGACGTCAAGCTTCGAAACTAGCCGAAGAGCGGCGGTTTGCCTTCGACTGCACGCTGGCCAACGTCAAGCTTCTCAGGCGCCTTTCCAGTCAATCTGTATCTATATTGGAGGACAAGTAGAATAACGTTCGATCCGAGACTTAATACCACCAATGACCAGATCCAAATATCGCCACGAGGCAAAGGCTCAACCAACGATACAGGTATTTCAAAAGTCGATATTGTAACTACATAAATCATATAGAATACCAAGCTATAGGCCCTCGCCTGCAGCCAGGCAAATTTTCCGCTCACTACATAAAGCGCGATAATGGTAGGGACTGGAATAACCGCAAGCGCTGTGTAGTGAACTGTGTTGGGAAAATTCAAGTATACAAAGCAGATGTTCCATAAGTCATAGGCAATAATCCACGCTATCGTCATTCCCGGCCATTGAAAGTTGTGAGGTTTCTTGTCATCAATCCTGATCGTCGACCAAAGGTAGATGGTGAGGACATTCAAGAAGCCCGCAAGCGCATTCAACTTATTGGGTAGATGAGGCTGACTAAAGTCCTGTGTAACGGCTTCAAAGATGTTGAACGCCAGACCAAACACAACGAGAAAGACACCATATTTGATGTACTTAGGTTTAAGGTTGAACCTGGTTATCGTTATGAACATCGCACCAACTATGATTGCGATAAGTTTGGCGTAACGAAACCAGCCCATGTCTGAAGTCATTCATACAGGAATCAGGAGAATTGGTAATCCGACAAAGAAGAAGCATGGAGCCCACTTGTAGCGACTTGTTACTTCAGCACCCACAAATAACATAACAAATATGAGCGCAATATTTAACCAGCTTAGCCACCTGAAACTTTTCTTTAGTTCTATATCAGTTTTCCCATCAATAAACTTGAAAGAAAACTTGGTATCATCAAGATGTCTGATCGTTTGACCAGCCAGTTCTCCGATAGGCCCATTGCTGTCTCCGGTGAGCTTGATGTCACGACCAGCCATTTCAAAATCAAAGGTCTGTTCCAGTTTCCAGACGGGCATGTGCTTGTACACTTTGACTTTTCCACTCTCCTGGAACCGGAACTCATAGACATTCGCACTCCCCTGCTTATCTACGATCGGCCCTTCGATATCGCCGATCCAGCGAGAATGATCTCCAGGTAAATCCTGGGCCAGCACTTGACTGCTGGTGATGATCAGTAGTAAAAACGTTGCAAGAAAAATACAGGACGTTTTGGGATTTGGATTGCGAAACATAATTTCCTCCGGTTGCTTATATTTGCCGAAAATCCAATCTTATTTTTACTGCGAAACGTCAGTGTGTAATCATTGTTTTTCCGCACTCTCCATTAGTTTTGTATAAGCCATTTCTTCAACTTTATTTGATAACAAATGGACTCTTCCTAAATTCCAACCAACCAGTATGAGGAGAAGCGCGTCAGATATGAATACAACATTGAATTCCACTAAGATTTTGGGGAAAATATATGTCCTGAGAAATACGACTGACACAACTACCAATAAACCAGCTATATTTCGTTCGGATGTGATTTTGTTATCCGTATCCCTTTTTTTCAATTTCAGCATTCTAATCATTATCAAACTCATGAATCGACCAGCGACAACAAACAGGACATAATGAAAGGGCAAATTGTGGATGAATGAATCATACAGAACGATTGAAAAAGCGATAGAAAGGATTAAGTAGTATATCAAATTTTTAACTCGAATTTTACTATCCACATAATTTCTGTAAAATTCATTTTTTACTTTCATGTGATTTACCTTTCACAATATTTCCTTTTCTACCTCAAATGGTACGCCCCATAAATTGACGACTGCCCTGCAGCCTAACATGAGGCTGAATTGCCAGGAATCCGGCGAGGCCTCATCCACGGCCATGGCCGGGCCGGCAATCAAGAAATAGAAGGTGAGGCCCACAGTGGTTGCCTGTATGCCGCGTTCTTTCAATCTTCGATTACACCTGGTTCCTCCGTGACATATCTCAATCTTTAAGGCCCAACCGTTTTTCCATTTACGCGCTCCAAAAAGGTCTTGAATTCCGGTGAGGCTCGCAACACTTTGCGAGCATTCGAAATCAGCAGGTCGACCTCTGCATCGCTGAGCCGAAAACTGGTGCCGATGTTATTCAGTTTTTCCCGCTCGGCATCCTCTGCAACCCCTTTAAAGTCGACCCGGACAAAGTCGAAAGTGACCTCTTTGTCTTCAGTGGATAGCTGCTTAGCCAATTTTCTGAAAAACAGGCGTGTGATCTCGATGCTGTCATGGCTGTAGCGGTTGATCTGGTCTGTCGAGACGGCCGCGGCCACATCGAGTACGGAAGGCGTGTCCTGCTTGAGCGCCCATTCAAGGTGCGGCCGGTTGTTGGAATTGACCAGCATGATGAGGATATGGCGCACCCGTTCGTGGCCAAGTTTGGCCAAAACCATGCGCGGGTCGCGCTCGGCGCCGCTCGAGGCCCCGAAAAGGGCGACCAGAGACCGCAAACCGAGATTATCGGCAATACCGCCGTCAACCAGGTGCAGCCAGGGATGCTTGCCGGCATCTTGAAATGCAGCCAGGCCCTGGGCCTGAGCCTTCCCGATGGTACCTTGTTCTGCCTGCAGGAGCGCTGTGATCCAGGGGGTTGTTTTGTATCCACAACTGCCCGCGTAGTTTTTCAGCGCAATCGGTGTTAACAAAATCGGTACCGCCGACGTCGCTGCAAGTGCGCGCGCAACCGGGAATGCGTCCAAATCCGCGCAGATGATATCAAAGAAGGGGCGGGTGAAGGAAACGCGTATGCCGGTGGCCAGATCGGTGGCATTGATCACCACGACCGGCGCACCGGGCCGGTTCAGGTCGGCAAAGGTGGCACCGTGAAAAACGTTTTCATGATAGTAAGCGGCGGCAATGTCGGAACGGCTGTAGGTTGAACTCGAAAGTGCAGACCAACTGGCCGGGCTGAAAATATCATCTTGCACGCGGCCCTGGATGTCTTTGCGCAGGAAAGCAGTTTCAAAATTTTGAAAAATTGCCTCCCCGTACAAGGCAAAATAGGCGTTGGGAAAGCTTCCACCCGACACGGATGAGATCAGATCCACTTCATCCAGCAGGCGCCGTCGGCCGTCGGCCGTCATCACCATGGTAGCGGCTATTTCCTGAAGGACACCATAGGAAAACGAGGCCGCCCGGGTGCCGCCGCCCGAAAACGCCATGAGGACCAGCACGTCTGAGGATCGATTCCCGGCCACCTGCTTGAAAACTATTTCACTTTTTCCAGCGTCCCATTGTTCCAGGGGCTTTTGCACCACACGGGGATGCGTACACGCGGACAGAATCACACACAGGCAGATGGCGAGCATCCTGATTGTATAAACCTGCTTATGAACGCCTTTGACCATTTGAAAATGCCTGTTTTTAATTTCGTCCTTAAAACCTATTCCTCAAGACCAGGTCAGAGATAATTGGCTATGCCGAAAATGATTGTAAGGAAATACATATAAAAAGACTGAAGGCTGAAGACTGAAGTAAAGAGCGGCCAACAAAACCATTAAAACGGAGTTTGAGCCCAAGCTATTAAGGCCATTGCAGCTAATACATTCAATCGGACAGACGGGTGTTTACGGTTTTCCTTAAGCCTTCAGTCTTTGGCCTTTAAACCTGAATCCGGTCGCCCCGTGGCGATGTGTTTTTGGTTACAAGCCCCTTTCAGGGGCAACCCAAAGCCTGGCCCTCAGGGCCGGGATTCTTTACTTCTAAATGACAACCGGCCTCAATCTCTGAAATGGACACGCTGCACGACAGCCATGATGATGGCTGTTGTCCAGCCGAACATGATAATTCCGTTGGCCGCTTCGAAAGAGGCCAGCAGTTGCCAGCGTTCATCGAGAAGGACATCGCCGTAGCCCAGCGTGGTAAATGTGACCATGGAAAAATAAATCGCCTTTTCCAGACCTTCGATGGCATTCAACACCAGGTAGGTGCAAGCCCAGATCAACACCTCGAATAGCGAGACCAGGAACATGATGAGGACGGCCCCGCTGACGATGTGGAAGTTTCTCTTCCTGAGCAGGTGCGCTTTGGGCCGCCGCGCCTGCCTTGCGTTAAACTGCAATACCATCATCATGCCCATGGTGTGGACTGCAACGGTTGCCACCAGTATGAACATGCAGATCGCAAGATTCAGAAGCAATCGGTCCATCCTTTCCCTTTTCGGGCTTCGATATCGAGTTCTGCGTTGATCAAACCCGGTTGCTCATCTTCCGCAGAGCACTACCAGTCCGGCGATCGCCAGTTCTGGCGATCCTTATCATCAACCGGCACATCGATTTCTTCGGGATCCAGCAAGCCCCCCCAACTCGTTCGCTCGGTCATTTCATTTTTATTTTCCTCTGAAAGAATGTCCGTGCCTTTTCTAATTTGCCACCCACCGCCCAGCGCTTTGTAGGTGACCACGAGATTCGTGCCGACCTGTCCGCTGACTTCAGTCAAACGATCGGCTTGCGTGGCCAGGAACCGCTGTGAATCCAAGACTCTTTGATAGTCAGTAGCCCTCTCTTTGTATTGCAGCATCGAAATGGCTACCGCTCTTTGGGCTGCGGTGACACTCGTTTTCAAATAGCGTTCCTCTTCCCTGGCACGCGCGAACGCCACCATCGCATCTTCAACTTCCCGCTGGGCATTTAAAACCGTATTGTGATATTTGATGACAAGCTGTTGAAGGCGTGCATCTTCGACCCGCACGCGGTTTCTAATACGCCCGTAATTAAGAAAATCCCAGCTGATACCAGGCCCGGCACTCCAGAATAAACTTTTACTGCTGAAGATATCACCCAGCTCATTCTGGCTGGATGCCGACGTGGCGTCTGATGAACGCCATCCGATTGTTCCAAACAGTGTAAAATGCGGGTACAGGTCCGCTTTGGCGATTCCGATCTGAGGACTTTGGGTGGCAATTCGCAGCTCGGTCAGCCGTATGTCGGGTCGCCGTCTGAGAAGATTGCTGGGGATGTCAACAATGACGGTCTCGGCTGCGGCTGGAATCTGGGCCGGTCCGTGCAGCATTTCGATCAGTTCACCAGGCAGCACACCCAGCAAAATAGCCAGTGCGTTTTGGGATTGACGCAGATTGGTTTCCAAACTGGGAATCAGGGCCCGGGTATTATTTAACAACATCCGGGCCTGGGCCACATCCAGTTCTGAAACAGCGCCCTCGGTAAAGCGAACATTGGCAATCTGTAACGATTGCTCTTGCAGCTTGACATTTTCCGCCGCGATCAACAGCCGTTCTTCCAGCGTTCGTATCAGGATGTAGGTACGCGCGACTTCAGCCGTCAGGGATACGAGAACATTGTCATAACTGGCGACGGTAGCCTCCAGGTTGGCGACCCCCGATTGAACCGAGCGGCGAAACTTACCCCAAATATCCGCCTCCCAGGTCGCATCGAACCCAAGCTTCAGAGCATTGAAATGCTCGTCGATATAGGGGGATCCAGAACTCGTGCTACGTTTGTTGTTTGTCAGGTCCCCGTCGGCCGACTGCTGTTGGGGGTAAAGATCGCCAACCGCAATGCCCAATTGAGCACGCGCCTCATAAATGCGGATGCCGGCAATCTGCAGGGGAAGGTTTTGGTGGTAGGCTTTTGCGACCAAATTGTCGAGCACGGGGTCGTTAAATACCCGCCACCACTCCCTGTAGTCGGTTTGCCCGGCGCTCAAGCCCGGCGAGTGGCTCTCCATCCAGTCAGCGCGCACCGGGGCCTCCGGTTTGACAAAATCCGGTCCGACCATGGTGCACCCGCCGAGCATCAATACGATTGCAGCCCATGCCAGTCGCCCGGTACGCAACGGTTTGGCCCACCTGGTGAAGCAACCGGGCTGTTTTTGATTGGTTACCACATAGCCTTTACCCGTACACATAGTGCTCCCCCTCTTGTTAACTCGTGTCCATCCACAAGCGGCATCTTCCCCGCTAAAGGCTGCGGGATGTTCCATTGGCCCAGGGCTGTGTTTGCGCTCTTTTTAAATCCTCGAAATAGCCCACTAATACTGCGGTTTCAAAATCGCTCAAGCCTTGCCCTATAGCAAAATCTACCGTTTGTGGATGGACACCAACTCAGCGGCAAAACAGGTCATCAACCATCCTACCGGTGCGATCCGGCAGTTTAAACCATCAACTGGGCGACAGCTCCACGGCAGCCAGGGTTGCCCGCAGCTAGAACGCAGTGTGTTCGTCAAAAAAACCAATTCATCAGCCCGCCGCTTACTTTCGGGTTCAGCCGGCCCCATTGTCCGCCGGTGCTTTAACCTTGAAGAAAATGCTGTAAAGTACCGGCACATAGTTCAGGGTAAACATACTGCCGATGCCCAGACCGAAGAACATGACACAGGCCATACCGAAAAAAAGCGGATCATTATTGATGATCAGCGGAGTGAAACCAAGCATGGTCGTGGATACCGAAAGCAGGATCGGCCTAAAGCGGCTGATGGCTGAATTGACAACCGCATCATAGGGTGTCTGCCCGCTGCGCTGGTTCTCCTCGATTTTATCGATCATCACGATGCCGTTGTTCACAATGGATCCGGCCAGAGCCAACAGACCCAGAAGGACCATGAAACCAAAGTCGGCCTGCATCACCAGCAGGCCGACCACCGACCCGACAAGAATCAGGGGCATGGTTAAAATAATAATGGCAGCCCGCCGGATGGAGTTAAACTGCCATACGAGCAGGGCCACAATACCCCCAAAACAGGGCAGCAGCCAGCTCTTGAGATTACGCTGGGCGGTGGCGGAGTCCTCCAGTTCGGCCCCCACATGCCAGTGGTGATTTTCGGGAAAATTCATGCCGTCCAGGGTGGGCTTCACGGCGGCCAGGATCTCGGAAGCCAGCAGCACCTGATTTTTGACACTGACGGTGATGGTCCGTTTCTGATTGTAGCGCACTATCCGGTCCAATTCACCCACGGTGTACACATCGGCTACCTGGCTGATTGGTACGTTGTCGCCGGATGATGAACGGATGCCAAGCGTGCGCAGGCTTTCCGGGGAGTCCCTTTCAATCGCGATCCCCCGCCCGACAATGGGGATCTGGACATTGCCCCGCTGATAATCGGTGACGGTTGTACCGTCAACAAAGAAAGTCAACGTGTCGGCCACATCTTTGGATGTCACCCCGGCACGGAGGGCCCGGGTTTGATCGACATCCGCCTTGACCGAAAACACCCGGTTGTTCCAATCCTGTTTAATATGAATGCTGCCGGGAATTGTGCGGAGCGCGGCCTCCACCTCTCCGGCCAGTTTCTCCAGGACCGCTATCTCCGGTCCACTGATCCGGATGTCAACCAGACCGGATTCAGTGGCGCCGAGCCACATGGATTTCACCCGGCCGCGGGCATTGGGGAAATGATTTTGCAGGTGCTGGGCCGTACGCTGAACCAGTTCAGGCACCTGTTTGCTTGTCTCGGTGGTCACGATTAAAAAGCCAACGAACGGATCCGGATCCACCGGAGCCAGGGAGAGGAAAAACCGGGGCCCCCCATTGCCCACATAGGCAATTGTTCCGGTGACTTCCGGGTTTTCCTGTTTATCCTGCAGCCAGGCGCTGAGTCTTCTCACCGTCCGGTCAGTCTCCTCGATACGTGTGCCGGCAGGCAGATCGAGGTAAATCAGGTATTGATTTCTGTCTCCCTGCGGGAAAAAAGCCTGCGGTATAAACGTGCCCGCGTAGAGTGCGGCAACAAAAATACCGCCCGTCACACCCATCACCAGGCCCCGCCGCCGCAGGGAAAAGGTGAGGACCTGCCGGTAGAAACGATAAAATTTTCCCTGGTACGGATCGCTGTCCGTCTGCTTGTCACCGCCGCCGGCCGGCGATGTTTTTAAAAACCAGTAGCACATGCTGGTAGATGAAAACATGGAGATAAACCACGAGCCCATGAGCAGGATAATCATCACCGAACCCAGCGAGGCGGTGTAGTCACCGGCCATACCGAGTTGCATCAGGATCGGCCCAAAGGCAAACACAGTGGTCAGCGTACTGGTGAGCAGGGGGACGGTGAGGGATTGGCCGGTTTTAAGGACGGCCTCCTTGCGCGGCATGCCCTTTTCCAGATTCACCTTGATATCATCGGAGACCACAATGGCATTGTCCACAAACATGCCCAGCGCAATAATCATCGTGGCCAGCGACATCCGCTCCAGATCAATGCCCAGCACGAACATGGTCAATAGACCGTAACACATGACCAGTGGGATAAAAGAGCCCACAATCAAACCGGTTCGCACCCCCAGCAGCAGCATGACCACCACCAGGACGATGGTGATGCTTTCGATTACGTTGAGCACCATGCCGTTGATGGATTTTTTAATGAGCTCCGGCTGGTAGGTGGCAAATTCGAGCTTGTAGCCCCACGGCAGGGATTGCTCAATTTCATAGACCTCTTGCTGCAGCCGCGCACCGAACTCGACCGCATCGACCCCCCCGAGGAGATAAACACTTAGCACAATGGCCTGATGGCCGTTGTAATAGGCGGGATTGTGGATTGGCTCCACGTAAGCCTTTCGGAGAGTGGCAATGTCACGCAGCGGAATAGAGGCTTGGGTGCCGGCAATCGGAATCAGGACCGCTTCGATCTCCGCCAGGGACTTGAACTGCCCCTGGGTCTCCAGGCTGATCTCCACATCGTTTACGTTTATCCGGCCGCCCGGGAGAAGGATGTTCTGGGCCTTAAGTTTTTTCCCGATATCGTTTGGGTTGATGCCCAGTTGCGCCATTTTGGCGCTCGACATCTCCAGGTAGATGCGCTCATCCTGCACACCGGTGAGATCAACCTTTTTGATGCCCTTGAGCAGGTTGAGGCGTTCTCTGGTTTGGCGGGCAATTTCATGCATCTCGGCCATGCTGAACCCATCACTCCAAAGGGCGATGGTGGCCACAGACGTATCGCCGAAGGTGTCGTTCACGAACGGCCCGAGGGTGCCTTCCGGCAGCTCGGATTTGACATCATCCATCCGGTTGCGCAGCAGTTTCCAGGTCGCCGCGAGCTGCTCGGCAGGCACTTGATCTTTGGCGGTCACATGCATCGAACACTCGCCGTTTTTGGATATGGAATTCTTGATCTTGTCTATTTCGCCCATGCTCGGATTTTCTCCTCGATGGGACGCGTGATCAGGCGTTCGACCTCCGCCACCGCCATGCCGGGATATTTGGCCGTCACCACCGCTTCGCGAATCGTGATGAAGGGGTCCTCCAGTTTCGGAAGGGCGATGAACGCATAGAGGCCGCCGACAACCATCAGGAATATCGTCATGATGACGGTTCTGGAATTATTCAATGCAAATGCAGTGATCCCTTTCATTTTCCGTTCCTTATGTCCCGGGGTGATGGAGATTGTGCCGGCTTGGGTAAACCCTGCCCGGCCCGATGGGCGTGGTCATCGCATGCGGGCGGCTCAAGGGCGCAAACGTGTAGCGACTGAAACCCGAACGATGACATCCACCCCTTATTGTTTCATCAGTTTGACATGCAGGCCATCGGCTAAAAAACTGACCCCCGCCACGGCAATGATGTCCCCGACCGCAACGCCATCTGTCACGATGACCTTGGCTTGGGTTAAGCCGCTGTAGCGGACCCGGTTCTTTTTGACCGTGGATGCCCGGGGGTCGTATACAAAGACATATCCCTAGTTGGCTTCCGCGGCCGGCAGGATGGCCTGCAGCGGCAGTTTGAAACCGGCTTTCCGGTCTTCGTCCTGTACGGAGAACCTGGCTTCAGCGCTCATGCCGGGTTTCACTTTTCTATTGGGGCCCACCAGCGCCACTTTGACCGGAAAGGCGTTAGCCTCAATAGCCGCGGAGCCGATGTCTGAAATTCGGCCCTGGGTAGACTCACCCGGCACTGTGGGAAAGGTGACCGTCACCGCATCATCAATGTAGATGTAGTCAATGGCATTTTCCGGAACGGCCACATGTACTTCCATTTTTCCCTTGGCATTAATTTCGAACACTTTCTGCCCGGCCTGGACCTCCTCATTGGGCTCCATCGATCGCCAGGCGATGGTGCCGTAGTAAGGTGAAAACAAACTGGTTTTGCGCAGGTTGCGTCTGGCGAGCTCCAGTCTGGCTACTTGAATTTTAACTTCGTTCTCGGCGGCCTTCAGGTTATATGCAGCCGCCTCCAGATGACTTTTGACGCCCGCACCCTGATCGTAAATCCGCTGTTGGCGGTCGAGTTGCGACTTTGACTCGTTTACCTGCTCCCTGGCCTTTCCCAACTGAGCAGCGGCCTTATCCACATCCAGCTGATAGGGTTCCGGATCGAGAACAGCAAGCACCTGTCCCTTTTTCACCTGATCGCCGATGTCAACTGACACAGAGGCCACCTGCCCGCCCACCTGAAAACTGAGGTCTGAGGAATCGACCGCAGCGACCAGTCCGGAAAATTTGAGTATCCTCTCGGTCACCTGCTCGCTGACGGTTACCGTTTTGATAGCCCGGATCTCTTCAACGATTTCAATTTTTTCTTTGCAGCCCATCAGGGCAAACGCTAGGCAAAGAAGCCAGACCAGCCTTCCTAAAGTCTGTTTCGGCATATTAAACCTCACTGTTGGTATCGATTGTTGTTATGCAATAAACCGCCGCTTAACTGCGTCCGGATCTGCTTTCTGCGATAGCGACGCCACTGTCAGCAGCGGCACTTTCGCTGAAGAGTGAGTGCCGGAATGATGTCTCTTGGCGGCCGCGGGTGAGAGGAGCTGGCTTCCGGCAACATCTGTTTGACAATTTCGCCACTTAAGTCCTGAGTCTATTCACGCACCACAAAGAACCATTAAAGCCGGCATTTATATAGTCATTCACCTCATCCAAATCTGGCTGTAAAAGACGTCGTGACTCGACAAGTGTGCTGTCAGGTATCGTGCTCAGCTGGCGCAGCTTATCAAGACACGTATTTTCTAGATCTTCCAGAGAAACAATCTGGGTGATCAATCCTAAATCGAGTGCTTCTTGGGCGCTGAATTTTTGCTTTGTCAACATCAGCTCGGTTGCCCTGTGGGGCCCGAGGCTGCGGACCAGATAGAATGATAAAAGCCCTGATGGCGGAAGCCCAAGTTGGAGATTCGGGAGAAAATAGGTCGTCCCTTCACATGCTATCCGCAAATCCAATGCCAGATTCATCCCAAGAGAATCTGGCGCAATATCACCCGCCATCCCCCCAACAATGGGTTTTGGATATGTCCTTATGGTTTCCAGGACCTGCATGGCGGCGCTTTTGTATGGAGCCGCAGCACTGCGGCCATCATGGTATTGTTTTTCTTCAAGAATTTTTAACAGAAATTGCCGGTACTCAGTACTCCCCGAGTACTCGTCCGAATAGATGAGCGCAACGCCGTTAATATCCGGGGAGTCTTTAAGGGTCTTAGAAACCATCAGCAGAGCTTCCTTGGCATCAACGGTGGTTGCTATTTTCCTGGCGTCCTTCAAAAATGTAATTAATGCCAAATCCGTATCTTGACGACAGGTAAAGAAATCATTAACCATATCAATTGAGGTCATCCGTCTTTCCCCCTGGTTATGGGTTGCTGCAACAGCCGCAATCACCATCATCAAAAACATCAACCCACGGTTTGTTATTCATCTGCGATTTGCTTTTTGGCCAGTTCAACCCCACCTGAGTTTGAAACTTCGCCGATGTGCATCACGAATGTCTCGCCCAACACCCTGGAGGCGCCGATTAAAAACTCGAATTCGTGAGTCTTGAAGTGCTTTTTCATGGCCTCACGCGACTTCCATTCCCCCACCACTGCATAGGTATTTTCCTTCCCGGTATCCCGGTACACCCGGAAGTCATGACACCCCTTTGTTTTACGAATCTTCTGTAAAACAGAATTCATGCTGTCGATGAATTCTCCCGGTTTGTAGGGCTTGATCTCTACCCTCAGTTGATAGATGACCATAATAGTTACTCTCAATTTAGTGGGTTATGGATGTAGAGGGAACGGTCGCTTCAATCATAGGTGTTCAAAGAGTGTGCCATTTATAGAGGCAAGCTGAAAAGGTGTTTAAATATTTGTAATTACGATATATTTTGCCTTAGATGACTACATCAGGCAAGGTGGGAAAGGGAAATGATTAAACCAAATATGGTTTATTGCCCACATTTGGTGTTTTGCGACTGGCCTTTTTAGGCTGCAATGGGGCGGGGAGCTAGATCCGAAATTCAAATGACAGAATGACAGAAACAGGTACCTACCTGCGGCAATGAAAGGTTTTGTTTGATTTTTTGGTCATTGTGATTTGCCTTATTGTTTGCGGCGTTCGCCTTGAGAACATTCCGCATTTCGATATTGCGGCGTTCGCCTTGAGAACATTCCGAGCTTCGGATTTTTCGGTAATGAAAAGGCACCGCTGCGATAGAGTTATTTAATACAAAACTTATGAGAGGCAACACTAGCGGAGCTTTGGCTTTTTGATACCGAGTCTTTTCATGCGGCCGCGCAGTGTATTGACATGCATCCCCAGGGTCTGGGCGGCACTGTTTTTGCCCCCGATTTTCCAGTTCCGGGCCTTGAGGACCCGCACGATATAGGCGCGTTCCATTTCCTCAAACGGCTTAAAATCGCTGATCGTATAGGTATCCATCTGGGGGAGTTCGAAGTTCAGTTTCTTACCCCGGGCGCTAATCAACGCACTTTCGACGGCATGCTGCAATTCCCTCACGTTACCGGGCCAGGGGCAGCGCTGCAGCATGTCCATGGTACGTTTGGGGGGCATCAATACCTGTTTTCCCATTTTTCTGGACAACTGGTCCACAAAACAATTAACCAGCAGGGGAATGTCTTCAGCGCGTTCACGCAGCGGGGGGACCGTAATTGGAAAGACCTTCAGCCGATACCATAAATCTTCGCGAAAACGGCCTTTACTGACTTCCTTTTCCAGTTCACGGTTCGTGGCCGCGATGATGCGGGCATCGGAGCGCAGGGTGCGGGTACTTCCCAGCCTTTCAAATGCGCCGTTTTCAAGGACCCGCAGCAGCTTGGCCTGCAGCTCAAGCGGCAATTCGCCGATTTCGTCCAGGAACAGCGTGGAGCCATTGGCCAGTTCGAAGCGCCCGACCAGGCTCGATGTGGCCCCGGTATAGGCCCCTTTTTCACGGCCGAACAACTCGGCCTCGATCAATTCCCGGGGCAGGGCCGCGCAGTTGACCTTTACCAGGGCCCGTTTACCCCGTGGACTGATTTCGTGCAGGGCGCGGGCCATCAGCTCTTTCCCGGTTCCGGTCTCCCCCATGATCAGAACCGGAGAATCCGTAGGGGCGACCTGCTCGACCCTGTTGAGCACATACGTCAGCGCTTCGCTCTGGCCGATAATGTTTTTAAAGTTGTGTTCCAGTTTGATCTCTTGTTGCAGGTATTCGCTTTCGGCTTGCAGCTGGTCTTTTAGTGATTTGATTTCCTCATATGCCTGCCTGACCTCTTCCTCTGTCTTTTTGCGATCGTGGATATCAACAAAAGAGCCGGCGACCCTGATTGGATTACCGTTCTCATCCCAAACAGCTTTCCCACGAGCCTGAAACCACCGGTATTCCCCGGATTTTGTTTGCACGAGATATTCAATATTATAATATGGGGTCTGTTTTTCGAGATGCTGCTTTAGTTTAAGCGGGGCAATTTCACGAAAGTCCGGGTGCAAATGATTCCAGGCCTGCTCAGGAGTATGGCCGTTCATCTCATGGGGTTCATAGCCCATTAATTCTTTGAATCGATCAGAATAATAGATCTCACCGGTAGAAATACTATAATCCCAGATCCCAGCATCTGAGCCCGTAACGGCCAGTTCGTAACGCTCCTTACTAATTCTTAAATCTGATTCTACTTTTTTTAATTGGGTGATGTCGGTGATCAAGGCCAGGGTCGCAGGTCTGCCATCCCAGTCGATTCGGGCTGAGTTAACAAATACATATTTCGTTTGTCCCTGCTTGCTGATGATACGTATGGAATATTTGTTGGCAAATTTTTCTCCGGATAACCGGGCCTGGTATTCAGATAATGCGGTATTCAGATCATCAGGATGGATAAACTTCTCGAATTCCATCTTCGTTATCTCTTCTACTGAATACCCTAATAATTCTTTGATCTTTTCATTGGCATATTTTACCAAATTATCCTGGGCAACTACAATGGCTTCCTCCGCGTTTTCAACAAGAGAACGGAACCGTCTTTCACTTACTTCAAGTTCCCTTTTTTTGCTATTTATCCGATCATAAAGCATGGCATTATCTACGGAAATGCCAAATTGAGTGGAAAGATGCTTGATGATTTGCTGCCGTTCCATGGTAAATACATCCGCCAATTAACAATTATCAAGATACAGCATGGCCTTGAGCTTCCCCTGGCTCAATACAGGGATACAGGCCAGTGACATGACATGACGGGCCTGGATTGTTCTATCCTGACCAAATTGTTTATCCAGTTTTGCATTTCCCACCACCAATACCTCTTTTGACCTTCGGCAATAATTGAAGACCGATTCAGGCATCAGGTATGTTTCACTATCAGATGGGTCGAAAGGCTGGTTGAGCAGGATATCATATTTTTCGCTCGTGCTATCACTCCAGGCCTGCACGAACCAGTTATCTTCCTGCTTCAGCAGCCACACCGCTTTTTCAGCGCCCGAGTTGGCTATCACCAAAGCTATCATTTTGGTTAAAAGTTGTTCAAGATCGGTTTCGGCAGAAAGCATTTGCGAGGCACTGATAATACTTCCCATGTCCAATTGGATGGAGGTAATGGATTGGCTGATGGTTCTGTCTGCCTTGCCGGCGTCGCTGGAACTCTGCCACGACAAATCGGAAGGCTCCAGAAGACCCGGCAAACGCCGCCTCAGGCTTTCGACAAGCGCAGGAGCACCTCAGCTTTGCCAGGCCTGAACAGCCTGCTCTGCATTATGAAGCGCTGCCTTGTAAAGGCCACGGTCTTGATAAAACTCGGCGGCGAGGGCGTGAGTCAACCCGGCTTCGCTCAGGTAGCCGTTTTCCCTGGCTCCCTGGCTGGCTTGCTCGTAGGCCTTCATGGCTGGCATTATCTCCCCGCGTGCACGGTGCACCTCCGCCTGTACCAGCGAAAGCTTGTGGGCGAAGTTCATCGGGGCCAGGCCGGCGAAGCGCTCGAGCAGGCCGAGCTGCTCCTGGAGTGCCTGCTCGCTCTCGGAGCTCTCGGGGGTAACGCGCAGCTCGCGGGCACGTCTGAGACCGCAGACAAACGTGATGATTGCTTTCTCCAGCCCCACGGGAGCTGCCATCAGGAAGGAGCTGGACAGGTCAGAATATTTCTCAACGCCTTCGTGATCGCCAAAAAGAGTGGCGACCCAGGCTTTGGTACAATATACCAAGAGGAGACCCAGTTGGTCATCAACCCGCTGGAGGTCAGGAAGGTCCCGTTCATCGTCGAAGGGCGTGCCTCTCCAGGTGATCCCTTGGGCCGATGAACTTCCGCGCAGCGCCTGCACCGCGGTCACATAAATGTTGACCCACCGGCTCTGGGTAACGTAGTGGATACCGTCGATAAAAGTACGAAGCCTGAGGCAGCGTTCCTCAACCTGAGCCAGCTCGATCGAAACGTAGAACGCGTGTTTGCACCAGCTGAGTGACACATAGGAGACGAATTCGTTGTTGCCACAGTCGTGGGCGCTCTGAATCGCGCGGTCGAAGAGGTCCAGGGTCTCCCGCAAGGGCTTGCGCCAAAAATAGTTGTACAGGCCGTGAACCTGCAAAACAGCGTAAAGGTCGGTGTGAAGGGTCGCCCGACTCGCAAGCTCGATGGCTGTCTCGCCATATCTATGTGCCACTTCGACCTTTCCCAGGAGGGCGTTGGCGTACATACCCACCACGGCGATTCTCGACGGGATGGATTCCGTTAGAAGCTGGCGTTCGAGAGAAAGCTCCACACAGCGCATGTAAATCAAAGGTGCCAGAGCGGGACGAGAGATAAAGGCCGCATTCCCGACGGGCCACAGGATCTCAAATATCGCGAGCAACTCTGGATCCTGATCGTACAGACGAGGCATGGAGAAGTAATCAGGGGGCTCGCGTTCGAGACGCTCCAACAACTCGGACAGCCTCGCAGTGGCGAACACCATGTCCGGGTTGGACAGAAACTCCTGCCCAAGAATACTCAGAGCCTCCAGCCCAAAGTCAATCGCCTCATCGAAACGCTTCGAGGACAAGAGGAACTCGATGTGCAGCCTTTGGATCCGCGCCAGGTCCAGGGGATCACGTCCACACTGAAGCACGTGCTTGCTGTGCTGTTCCATAGCCGGAATATCACCCGCCCCGTTTGCTAGCAACGCCGCCTGCTCGTGAAGCGCCAGGGTGAGCTGGTAGTCTTGATCCCAGCTATTCTCACCGAGGAGCTCGACCCCGGCTTGGGCGTAGGCCAGCCCGGTCTCGAAGGCGCTTGCCTGATGGGCAGCTCGAGCCGCATGCAGGCTCAACCGGGCTATCTGCATGCGCTCCTGCTCATCCTCGACCAGGTTGAGCCCATGATTCAACTGATCAACAATCCGGTAAGGATCCTGCTCGTCATCACTCGCGCGATGTCTTTGCAGCAGTAGCCGACCAATCTTGAGATGGGTGCGGCCCCGATCTTTTGGTGGCAGCAGGGCATACGCCGCCTCCTGCACACGGTCGTGGACGAAGACACCGTGGCCATCGCGTTCCCAGATCAAACCCGCTAAGATTGCTTCTTGGACGTGATCCAGGATGGCCTCATCATCTCCTGCTGTTACTATCGTCAGGGTGGTAATATCGAACTGATTTCCAATGCAGGCAGCGACCTTAAGCGTTTCCTGGATGTCGACGGGGAGCTCTTTCAGCTTGCTCACCAGCAGTTCGACAACGCTGTCGGCAACATCCAAGTCCCTGAGTGCATCCATATCCCAACGCCAGTGGCCGGCGGTGGTATCGAGCGTGATGAGGCCCTGATCTTCCATACTCATCAGCACCTGGCGGGTGTAAAACGGATTTCCATCTGTCTGCGCATAGATCAGCCCGGAAAGCTCCCGGATTTCACCGGGATCACGCTGCAGAATGTCTGAAATCAGCGCTTCGACATCGGCTTTTGCTATCTTTGGCAGGGTCATCATTATCAAGTTGGCGCCGGTCTTTTCCAAATCTGCGATGAGCATCATCAAGGGATGGTCTGCACGAACCTCGTTGTCCCGGTAGGCCCCAACGACGAGGAGATGCGCAAGGTCGGGGCTGGTGAACAGGGCCTTCAGCAGGCCAAGTGAGCCCGAGTCAACCCACTGTAAATCGTCCAGGAAGAAGCAAGTCGAATGCTCGCTGCGAGCGATCGCACCAAAGAAGCGTTGAAAGACATAATATAAGCGGTTCTGCGCTTCCTGTGCCCTCAAGTCCGGCACGGCCGGTTGGGGACCAATGACCAGTTCCAGACTGGGAATCAAATCCGTCAGTACCCTGCCGTTTGGCCCCACCGCTTCCAGAATCTTCGACCGCCATGTGGCGAGCTGAGTTTCGGTTTGCGTCAGGATCTGGGAAACCAATAGGGCCAATCCCTGGGTGATCCCTGCGTAAGGAGTGGTGACCAACTGGTCGAATCTTCCCTCTATGAAGTAGCCGCTTTTTTCAGATACCGGTCGCCGTATTTCCTCAACCAGCGCCGTCTTGCCAATCCCGGAAATACCACCGATTAACACGATTGAGGCGGTATCCTGGCAAACACTTTCGTAAGCGTGCTCCAATTCCTTCCGTTCGTTTTCACGACCGTAAAGCTTCTGAGGAAATATTAACCGGCTGGCATAATCGGCTTCTCCGAGCGGGAAGTCCGCTATGGTATTGTCCTGCTTCAAGCGCTGCAGACACTTCTCCAGGTCGGCCTGCACCCCGACAGCCGATTGATATCGGTCCTGTGCATCTTTCTTAAGCAGCTTTAAAATGATTGTGCTGATCACCTCAGGGATCTCTGACGATATCTCAGATGGCGAGACCGGTATCCGGGTAAGATGGTGATGGATAAGCTGCATCGGATCCTTCGAATCGAACGGCAGCTGCAGGGTCATGAGTTCATATAAAACCACCCCCAGAGCATACAAATCCGAGCGTTCATCCACAGCGCGGTTGATTCTTCCGGTCTGCTCCGGTGAGATGTTTGACAAGGTGACCAGCAGCTGGTCGGGCCGGATTTTCTGCTGACCACTGCGGTCATTGTGGGCCGCGGACCCCAGATCGATTAGCCGGATTGCTTGATGCTCGGTTCCGATGAGGATGTTTTTGCTGTTGAGATCCAGATGGATAACATCCTTTTGATGGATATCCCCCAGAACGCGGGCCAGATCGATGGCTATTTCTAATTTTTCACTCAGGTTGAGTGTTTTTCTCCTGATATAATCCCGCAGGGTCTCCCCATCGATATATTCGAGGATCAATGCCTTTTGATTCTCGATCGACTGTTGCCCCAAGACCTTGCGCACACCCTCAACCGCATCGAGGAAGCGTGACATCTCGAATTCTTTTTTCAGGGATCGCAGGCTTCGCTGGGATGGGTGGTGTTTAGACGGTTTCTTGACAACCACCGGTTGGGCGTAATCCGGGTGCGGTTCAACGGAAATGACCGAGTTGCCTTGATAAATAATCTGGTTTTGTTGGTGAGTCATTGGCAATCAGAATTTTCGCATTATCGACCAAAGGTCAATAAGCAAGAATATTTGCTGGTGTAAAGAGCGCTACCAAAGCCGTGTTTAGGTGGTATGAGGATTCTATAGAGATATAAATCAAGAATTTTCAATTATATAGCGGAAAAATCTCATATAAATCAACATAAATCAATTCACCCTCCCTGCGGTAAGCTGATGACAACGGCCACTGACCCGGTGAAACGGGTATACATTGGAAGGCGGTACCCCAACTGTTTAACTTCGACTCATCACTAACCATAAAAACGGTAATGGATATGGAATTCAGATGCGATTATGCAGCCAGGATCGTACAATTTGTCAGTTAATGGTACTTAATAACACTTGAAATTATTTTACTTATTGATTTCATTGCGTAATTGTTGAATCCGGCCTTCGGCACCAAGCTTAAATAAAGTTTGCGATTCCAGACACTTAGCGGGATCGCTTTCTTATTTGTGCAATTTTATGTAGCCTTCGTACAACGCTTGCTGTCCTTTTCACGCTTTCAAGCAATGGGATCTTTATTTCACTGTATGTCCAACAGAGCTTTGGGGAATAGTGTGGGGTATTGATACTCAACAAAAACAAACAGGGGCTTAGATTTGTATCTAAGTCCCTGTTATTATAAGTGGCGTCCCCAAGGGGATTTGAACCCCTGTCGCCGGCGTGAAAGGCCGGTGTCCTGGACCAGGCTAGACGATGGGGACAAAACTGAAGTATCGTCTTTGGTGGGCCGTGCTGGGCTCGAACCAGCGACTCTCTGCTTAAAAGGCAGATACTCTACCGACTGAGTTAACGGCCCATCGGAAAATGACGTAATTACAAATTTAGCGAGCGGTTGTCAACAGAAAAAAACCGAAAAATTGCATTTTTCGCTAAAAAATTTCCTGCCCAGTTTGGGCGGTTTATCGTCACTATTCTAAGGAGATATGGGGAGGGTCTCACTGATACCCAATAGAATAATTTACTATTATATTTCTAATACTTATAGAACATTCATTGCACGGCACCCGCTTCCATTTAAATGCTGTTCAAATAGATCAGCCCCACCATCAGGCAAAAGAGAATTGTCAGGGCAACCCAGTCGCCCCGCTGCAGGCTGAACGCCGGTTCCGTGCGGCGGCCCGTATAACCACGCGCCTGCATGGCCTGGACCAGTTCATCCGCCTCCAGGAAAATGTTTTTCAGCCAGGGTATCACCAGCACCCGCAGCCGGTAGATCGGATTTTTCCGGTTTTCCACACCGCGGGCCCGCTGGGCATCGGCGGTTTCTTTGGCACGCAGCAGCAGACCGGGAATGAAACGCACCACCAAGCCCATCATCAAGGCCACCCGGGTTTCATTCACAAACGGTATTGGCCGCAGGTACCAACGCACCGCTCCGGTAATCCGGGATATACGGGTAGTGTGAACCAGCAGCAGGCCGGCGACGATAACGATCAAAAGCCGCCAGCAAACCAGGAGTCCAGACACCAGCCCTTCAACGGAAATGTGGATCAGGCGCCACTGCCAGACGGTCTCGCCAGGCGTACTCAAAGACCGGGCGATAAACACGAGCAGCAGCAGGAAAAAGAAATAGCGCAGCTCAGCGGCCAGCCTGATCAACGAAAGCCCGCTGTCTGCGGCCAGGACGATCATGATCACGGAGAGGACGGCCAGCGATACACCGCCCGCACCCAGGCTCAGGAGGCTGATCAGCAGCAGGCCCAGTAGTTTTATGCGGGCGTCCAGCCAATGCAGGCGCGATTGGCCGGGCAGAAAGCTGAAAGCACTTAACTCGCCCACGCCGTCACCTCGCTGCCCACCTTCAAGGCACAGGGCATGCGGATACCGTATTGTTCTACATCATAAACCACATCCAGCGGTGATCCGTCCCGGACAACGCGACCTTGATCCATGACGACCATCCGATCGGCCAAGGTGAAGACCTTCTCGATATCGTGGGTGGTAATAATAATCGTGCGGCCATCGCCGTGCAGGTCGGCGATGGTTTTCAGGACCTGGGCGGTCCCGGGGTAATCCAGGTTCGTAAAAGGCTCATCCAGTACAATCACCTCCGGGTCCATGACCAGGATGCCGGCGATGGCCAGTCGTCGTTTTTCTCCGCCCGAGAGGGTGTGGGGTCGGTTTTCAGCCAATTCGGACATGCCGATGGACGCCAGCGTGGCAGCCACCCGGGCCTTGATCTTCTTGTCCGGCCAACACAGGTTTTCCGGTCCAAAGGCCACATCGTCATAGACGGTTTCGCCGACAATCTGGCTGTCTGCATCCTGGAAAACCATCCCGACGCGCTGTCGCACGCGGGCCAGATCCTGCGCCACGGGTACACCTTCCAGGCGAACCTCGCCGCTGTCCGGCAGGATCAACCCATTGAGATGGCGCAGCAGGGTTGTTTTGCCTGCGCCATTGCGCCCGGCCAACAGCACAAAACTTCCGGCCTCAATGTACAGATTGATTGCATTGAGCGCCAGGGTGCCATCGCTGAAATGGCAGGCCAAATTGTCGATTTCAATCAAGCTCATTATTTAGGTAGTTCGGCTGAAGACTGAAGGCTGAAGTTAAAAAGCAAAGAGACCTTGCAACTTGTATTCATTTTGTGGTTTTGGATCTTTGGTTCCACTTAAACCCTTGAACCCTCGACCCCTTGAACCCTTTTGCACATAACCTTAAACTTGGAGCACTTATTGTTTGCGGCCTTGGACAATCGGACGCAGGGCTTTTACGACCGGAACGGCCGCAGCGATTTTCAAAGCATCACCGATTAAAAACGGTAGCATGCCAACCGTAATCGCCTTTGCAAGCGGCATCCCAGTTACGATTTTCAGCCACGGTACCCCACAGCCGTAAACGATCAACGAACCGCAAATCATGGCGGTAATGTCTGTCCAGACCCTGCGGCCGCCTTTTTGTGACAACCAGGCCGTGACAAAAACCGCCGGCAGATACCCCAGCAGATAACCGCCGGTGGGCCCCATGAAGCGGCCGATTCCGGCCGTGCCGCCGGCGAACACCGGCAAACCGCAGATCCCGGCCAGCAGGTAGACACCCACGGCCGCCACTCCCCAGCGTGGGCCAAGCAGCAGGGCTGCCAATAGCACAAAGAAGTTCTGGAGCACAATCGGCACCGGTCCTATGGGAATCGATATAAAAGCGCCGACTGCAACCAACGCTGCAAAAAGCGAAGCATAAACGGTCATGCGCAACTGGGTGGAATGGTCTGTTATTACATTCTCGGTCATTGAAACAACGCTCCTTGATATTGTAAAATTGTAAAGCATCATAGCCCAAAGGGTCAGGCATTGGGGCACCCCTCAAAGGGGCCTCACCGTCAAAACACACTGACAAAACCATGCATCGCGCAGAGGCGCGTAGGCGCAGAGACGTCCTCCCTAAACTTAAAATCAATACACGGTCCAGCGAAGTCGGGAAAGCAAGAGCAGGATTTCGTCGCGCTAGCGCGCTAAAATCGTTTCAAGCTTAAGGCTACAAAGGTCCTTTGGGTTTCAACCGGCGAAGCCGGATATATTTATGGGTTCTCTGCGTCTCTGCGCGCGAAAAATGTGTTTAGGGGCAGGCCGTTTTTACTCAACGGTGAAAACAGTCCCCATACACCACGGTTTTCATTTCGCCACTATCCAGGCGGACGATCAGCCCGCCGCCGGAATCTACATCCACGGCGGTGCCGCTGACGGTTTCAGCCGGTGTTTCAATGGTGACCTTTCGGTTCAAGGTCACCGTGTAATTTTTCCAGTCGTCCACCACGGTTGCGAGGTTGCCGGATGTGAGTCGCTGGTGGTAATTGTCTAAAAATGCTCCGAGCAGTGCTTTACGGGATATCATGCGCCCGGCAAAGTGACTCAGGGAAGCGGCATTGGGTACATCCGTGTCGATCGCATTGTTGACATTCAAACCCAGCCCGATATTGATGAAACCGACTCTATCCGCCTCCGCCTCCATCTCGGACAGCATCCCGGAAACTTTCTTTTCATTGACCAGCAGATCGTTGGGCCATTTCACGTCCACCTGGATAGCCAGCATGTTACGAATGGTGCGGGCCAACTCCAGTGAAGCGGCGAAATTATAACGATAGCTCCAGGCGGGTGGAATTTCCGGTCGAATGACAACCGTGAAATAGAGCCCGCCGTCCTGGGAGTCCCATACGCGCCTGAGCCGGCCGCGCCCGCCGGTCTGGCGGCCGGCGATGACCACGGTGAAGTCCGGGCAGCCGCCGCGAGCCAGGTCGCGCGCGGTCTCCATGGTCGACACCGTCTCCTCCAGGTAGTGGACCCGGTCTTCGAAACGCGGTAGCTCCCAGGGATAGGCAATGTCCGGTTCATCCTCCAGACAATATCCTTTGGGGGTAGATTCTATCGTGTAGCCCAGTACCTGGAGTTTTTTGATATGTTTCCAGATCGATACCCGTGAAATGCCAAGCGCGGCACTGAGGGTTTCTCCGGAGACAACCCCTGGTGTTTGGCGCATCATTTCAAGTATTCGTTTTTTCATGCTAATATTTCTTTCCTGGCCTACCAGGGCCATTGGTTACCCATGCTGCATGGCATGGTTAACGAACTTCTTTTTTTTTGTCAATGCCATTTTCACCTCGACGCGGGGAATCAAAAATTGTATAAAGATTTGTGATATTGATAAGTTAGGTCATTAGGAGCTTGCTTTATGCTGGGTGAAAAAATAGTATTTGCATCCGCCGGGACCCTCTGCGTGGCAGCCATTGCTATTTTCTTTGCCATTTTTCAGTACTGGTTCTTTGTAAAAAAACCGGACTATACCTGGAACGGATGGGGGGCGGCGCTAAGTTTCGGCACCTTCATCTTTGCCGTTGCAAAATTTTTGCAATACAACACGCTGGCCGGGGACCTGAACCATGCAGTCGAACAGGTCCAATCCTCTGTCTTTCTCTTTATTGTCCACTGCACCTTCGGTCACACGTTTGCCTACCTGATCATCAACGGCCGCCACTACCACCTGCTGGCCGGTATTTTTCACCTGTTCATGCTCATCCTGATCTGGACGACCGATCTGGTGGTGGGTCCGTTTTTCGCCTATCGTGAATTCATCGGCCTGCAACAACCCTACATTGAACCGCTCCCGGGTAAGGCCGGTATTTTCTTTCATATTTATCTTGGCCTTTCCATGATCGGCATACTCTGCACCTGGCTCTTCAGTTTCCGAAAAGCCGGCAGCGGCGCCGCTTTCATTTTTTGCGGCTTTGGTGTCTGGAGTCTTTGCGCGTTCAACGACCTGCTGGCTACTTCCGGACTCAAATCGTTCCTGTTTTTCATGGAATACGGCTTTTTGGCTTTCGCCAGTGCCGTGATGGCAATTACCGTCAAGCAGTATTACGATATCGATCAGATGCTGGCATCTGAAAAAGACCGCCTGACCGTGACCATTCAAGGCATCGGGGATGGATTCATCTCCACGGATGTCAATGGCAACGTCACCCTTTATAATAAGGAAGCCGAACGGCTGTGTGGATGGTCGCGGACCCGGGTTATCGGTAAACCGCTCGATGAGGTATACTATATTCTTAACGGCATTACCCGCATGCAACGCAAAAACATCGTCCAGGAAATGAAGGCCAACCTGGAACAGATTACCCATTACGACAACGACATCCTGGTCCCTATGAACGGCAATGAAATCCGGGTATCGCAGACGCTCTCCATGATTCACGACAACTACGGCCACATGATGGGCGTCGTCTTGATTTTCCGTTCGGTTTAAACTTCTGCTGACAGTTCGAAGAACCCCCATCAATAGTTGGCTGGCCCGCACTCGGGCCTTGAGAAAAAGATGCCTGCCCGGAAACCCACATCTAACTGGGAACTTTTGGTGAAGCGCTATGAAAAAGCAAATTGAACAAAATGACGTCGTCATAAATTCCTGGGCCGATCTGTGCGAACGCGTTTACGAAGGATCCTGGCAGGAGGATATTCTACGCTTCAGATCGAATTATGCCTTTCGGGGCCTGTCCAACAAAGATTACCGGCTGGTGACCAGTTTCGAAAGGATATGCGGTAATTTAACACGCCTGGAGTATCACTTGCTGAGGAACTTTAGAAAGTACGCTCGGCTGGACGATGTGGATATCAGCGACTCCCAGTGGCAATGGATGACGCTGGCCCAGCACCATGGCCTGCCTACCCGGCTCCTTGATTGGACCTACTCACCTTTTGTAGCCATGCACTATGCAACCTGTGAAACCAACCGCTACGATGTGGATGGGGTCATCTGGAAGGTGGATTTCGTCAAGACCAATCAACGCCTGCCGGAACCCCTGAGCAGTGTGCTATCAGAAGAAAATGCAAATGCCTTTACGGTCGGGATGCTGGAGACGGTCCTACCCGATGTGCGCACTTTTGACGGACTTTCGTCCAACGCAATGGTTGCCTTTTTCGAACCGCCTTCAATCGATGCACGCATCGTCAACCAGTTTGCGCTCTTTTCTTTCATGTCAAGCCCTATCGCAAACATGGAAGACTGGTTGATTCAGCACCCCGAGCTCTTTAGGCGCATCATCATCCCCAGGGAACTGAAGTGGGAGATCAGAGATAAACTGGACCAGGCCAACATTACGGAAAGGATGCTTTTTCCGGGGCTGGACGGGCTGGCGTCCTGGCTGCGCCGCCATTATCAGCCGCGGTCGTAATCCGTTTTCAGGATTGAAAAGTAATTATTAAAGGCAAAAACCGCCGGGCACCCTCACGATGCGTAACAGCAAAATATACTTTCATTATTTGCTGCCGGCTGTGTTGCTGTTCTGGTATGCCGTGATGGCCGGTTGCACCCACCCCGTCCGCCGTCTGGTGTTCCAGCCGCATCACATCCAAAAGTTGCCCCCCTTCCCTGACAGCGCAACCCAATTCAACCGGTATTGGCTGCACACAGAACAGGGACGGGTTGAATGGTGGCTTTTCAAGGGCGGTGGGAGCGCTGTACCCCGCAAGGGACCGGCGGTCCTGATGGCCCACGGCAACCGTGAGTTGATCGATCACTACCGAAAGCGGGCGGAAACGTATCAACAGATTGGGTTTACCGTCCTGCTGGGCGAATATCGGGGCTACGGCCGCAGCGACGGATCGCCCAGCCGGGAACGCATCGCATCCGATTTCAGGCATTTCTACGACCATTTGATAGCACTGCCGAACGTGGACCCGGCGCGTATCGTCTTTCACGGCCGCTCTCTGGGCGGCGGCGTATTGAGTGACCTTTCCCGGGAGCGGCCGGCAGCGGCCATCATCGTGGAATCCACCTTCCTATCCATCAAGGCCATGGCCTGGGGCGCGCCGAATTTCCTGCTTTCCGACAATTACAATACCCTCGCTGCACTCCGGACCTACCAGGGACCCATTTTGATAATCCACGGTACCCACGACAAAGTGGTCCCGGTCCGGCACGCAGTGGAAATGAAAAGACAGATCCCTGGGGCCGAACTGATCCTTTATGAATGCGGTCATAGCAACTGCCCGCCGGACTGGGAAATATACTGGGCAAACATCACTTCTTTTCTGGACCAGGTGTGGGGAACTCCATTTTAGAGCCCAGGGTGCAGAGTGACAGGGCCAATGGTTTGTTGTGGCCGGGCCGGGAGTTTTTTCTACGATCGCGGTTACTAGAAGCTGTCTCAAAAAACGAATTTTGGTTCAAGATCAAGGCGGGCGCGACATTTAAACCGGAGGTGCCAGCACAGCCAATGCCCATCGTGGTGAATACTCCAGTATTTCGAGGAGTTAAATTTCGCGCCCAACGCCGAGATTGGGCCAACAGACTTTTTTTGAGATAGCTTCTAATGGCTGCTCAGCGTTTTCAATAACCGTTCATGGATGTTGCCAAATCCGCCGTTGGACATGATCAAAACCACATCGCCGGCATCCGCTTCACCAGCGACAAATTCGATAATGCCTTCCGTATCCCCGAAATAGTGCGCATTTGTGCCCCGTTTGCAGATATCGGCAACTAGCTGTGAGGCCGAAAAGCGTTCATCTGCAGGGATCTTGTGCAACAGGGAGGGTTCGCGAATACACACCAGGTCGGCGGCATCGAAAACAGTGGGATAAACGTCCTGGAAGATCGCGCGCATGCTAGAATTGGTTCGCGGTTCGAAAACGGCAATCAAACGACCGTCCGGATAAAACGGTTTAACGGCTTGAATGGTTTCCCGCACGGCGGTCGGGTGATGGGCAAAGTCATCCATAACCGTCACGCCATCCACCTGCCCACGTACTTCCTGTCTTCTTTTTATCCCTTCAAAGGACTCGAGGGCCCTGCCAATCTCATCTGCGGCAACCCCGATATGATTGGCCGCGGCGATAACAGCCACCGCATTGAGCAGATTGTGGCGCCCGGGCATTCTGGTTTGAAAACACCCGAAATGCTTCCCTTGGTGTGTGACCGTAAAGCGGGTCACAGGCGGTTCTATCTTGATTTCCGTTAACTGCCAGTCGGAGGCGGCCTGCTCACCGTAACGCTGTATTCGGCAAACGGCGCTATCCAGCACGGACGACACGTTGGCATCCGCATCAAAGGCCGCCAGCAGACTTTCCCGATCCAATCCCCGTGCAAAATTTTGAAAGGTAACCTTCACATGCGCCAGGTCGCGGAATATATCGGCGTGGTCGAATTCAACACTGGTCATGATGGCGGCGGCCGGGCTGTAGTGCAGAAACTTGGGACCTTTATCAAAATAGGCGGTGTCGTACTCGTCGCCCTCGATGACCACATATTTCCCCTGACCGATGCGGTAATTGCTGTCAAAATTCGTCAGGATGCCGCCGATCATGAAGGATGGATCCAAACCTGCACTGTACAGTACCCAGGCGAGGAGCGAACCGGTCGTTGTTTTACCGTGCGTCCCGGTCACGAGCAATGACTTTCCGGCCCCCACCAGGAACCGGTTGAGAGCCTGGGGCAGGGAACAGTAATTCAGACCCAGGGACAACATATGCTCGACCTCGGGATTGTTGCGGCTGACCGTATTGCCGACAACGACCAGGTCCGGCCGGTAATCCAGGTGGGCGGGTTCAAAGCCGTCACCCAGGACAATGCCTTTGTGAGCCAGAAAGGTGCTCATGGGCGGGTAGACGTTCTGGTCGGAGCCGGTTACCGTAAAGCCCAGATCTTTCAGTATACAGGCCAGGGCTCCCATGGCGGTCCCGCAGGCCGCAATCAGGTGGATGGTCTTCACGTTGTCGGTTATACGATTTTTCTCCAAATCCATTTTTCCTCCTTGAGCGGATCGCACCTGGGCGCACCCAAAGACCTTTATCATTCCAGAACAGTGTTTTCAAAAACATTTTATTTCAATAATGCCGCTGGAGCTGTTATCCTGGCCGTAAATCCGGCAACCGGGGCGCCAATTAATTCAGGGGTCGGGGAGTTTTTGCACTAAATGCCCGTCATCCCGGCGAAAGCCGGGATCCAGCTCATGTAAAGGAAAAGTCTCTGGATGCCGGATCAAGTCCGGCATGACGACAAAACTCCCCGACTGCTCAATTCACTACAGACAAAGCAGCCTGGCGCCCCAAGGCCCGGACACAGAATCTCTCTCCCCTTTCAAGGAGGCTCGCATGGATCCTGAGCTAAAACGGATTTTGCAAGAGACGCTGGCAGAACACAGACGCCTGACCATCCTGACCGGGGCCGGCATTTCCGCGGAAAGCGGCATCCCCACCTTCCGCGGGCCGGAAGGCTATTGGACGGTCGGCTCCAAAGAGTATCACCCCCAGGAAATGGCAACCTGGGCCATGTTCAAACGGGCACCCTGGGAGGTTTGGAAATGGTATCTATACCGGATGGGGGTCTGCGGCCGGTCCAAACCCAACCAGGGACACCTGGCCCTGGTAGAGATGGAAAAACTGTTCGGTGACAACTTCACCCTGATCACCCAAAATGTGGACAACCTGCACTTGCGGGCCGGCAATAGTCCGGACAGAACCTATCAGATTCACGGCAACATATTTTTGATGCGCTGTGCGGACGAATGCAGCCACACGCTCTATCCCATGCCGCCCGGTGTAACGGGAAAAACCAGGGAGCAGTCGTTATCGGAAAAAGAGATCGCGCTGCTAAAATGCCCGGTTTGCGGACAGACCGCCCGGCCCCATGTCCTGTGGTTCGATGAAACCTACAATGAGATTCATTTCAAATTCGAGAGTTCGCTGCGGGCTGCAGCCCAAACGGATGTGTTGATTGTCGTGGGAACCGCGGGGGCCACCAATCTGCCCAACCAGGTGGCGGCCCTGGCCAAACGCGAGGGGGCGGTGCTGGTGGATATCAATCTCGAGGCCAACCCGTTTTCAAGGCTGGCTGTGGCCGATCAAAGCGGTTTTTTTTACAGGAGTCCAGCGGCACAGCACTGGCGAAAATCTGGGAGGTGTTCCGGGAGCAGACGGATAGATAAAACCTTCGGCCGCCGCTCAGATATCACGCTCTAAGTTGATGATGGTCTTGGAAGGGCTAAATTGGTTGGCGCTGAAAAAGCGCATTAGATTGTCGTCATTGCGATCTACCAGGGTGTTGACTCTCTGGACACCAAGATCACCAAGGTGATCGAAAAACTCGTTCATCAACTGCTCGCCGATGCCTTGCTGCTGGCAATCGGGATCCACACCGATACTGTCCAGGGTCGCCCCTTCCCGGGCAATCCCGTATTCGCCCATATAAAGCTCCCCCATAATAAAGCCGACTACCGTACCGTCTTCATCCTCGGCCACCAGCGATGTAGACAGGTATTCCCTGGACTTAAATAGTTTTTCGAACTTCAATTCATAGTATTCCGGGCGGGCCGCCTTGAGCACTTTCTCGTCAATGCCGACCACGGCACCGAAATCCTCAACCTGCATGAGTCTGATTCGAATGGCACGTTCCTTCATGGGGTGGCCTCCTCTCTATTTAGAATCGTCGGCTAAATCAGGTTCTAGTTGAAAGGCTATCGCTGGGGAAATTACTGAGATCCCGGATTGCGGACCAGGGTATACATTCATTGTCCACGGTTATTTAGCGATGTCAATATTTAAACGCAGGCTGAATGGGCGGCCGCGGACCGAAAGCCGGAAAAACCGACCGTTAAGCGAGATCCAGGGCCCGGCGCATATCGTCAATGGCCCGCGCATAGTCCCGGGTTTCGAAGAGCAGGCGGGCTCGTCCGTGATAAGCCCGGGCACTTGCCGGGTTTATCCGTAACGCCCGATCAAAATCCGCCCGGGCCTGGTCATACCGTCCCAGAATACGATAGGTGTCGCCCCGGTTGACCCGGACCCGGGCAGCGAGAGGGGTGGCGTTCCGAGGCAGATGGAAGGTGTGCAACAATTCAGGAATATTCATCGTAAAGGTCAAATATAGATATCGATAAAATTATCCTTATACATATCCGGTGATTGAGGATCGGCCGATAGATCCGCTACTTCCGGTCTGGTTCGGGTTTGCGGGCTGCGAGTGTTCCGGGCGCGGGATTGTTCAACCTGCCGGTCTTCGATAAATGCCGACGCACTGTCCGAGTATGCTTTAAGGTCTAGAATATGCATAGATATAAAGTGAAGTTCAAAGCGAAAAACCTTTTTCATAGCAAAAAATGTGCAAATTTTAACTTTTATAATATTTACAATATGTTAAATATTTTTAAGAAGTGGCGCCCCCCTTCGAAAAGACCCAAATTTTGGCAATATGCAAAAAATTTACTCGCAGAGTGCAAAAAAGGTGGCGCGCCGGCGACCAGTTCGATTTTCGGGGATATCAAAACTTGACCCCCCCCGGCCGCCTGTGGCACCATACGCCGGAATTTCAAAGTGCTTGGGAAGGGGAAAACAATTAGGAGGACATCATGATCGACTATAATCCCGAACAAGCCATGTGCGCAGTCCGGAGAGAATTCGGCGAACATGGCGGGGTCGCGCCTTCCATCTCCAGATCTTCGACCTTCACGGTCCTTGAACCCGGCACGATGCCTGAAATATTCGAGGGCATCCGAGGTCCTGACAAAGGCGGCTGTTTCCTGTACAGTCGTCATTTCAATCCGACGCTGGACGTCCTGGCACGCTATCTGGCAGCCATGGAAGGCACGGAAAAGGCAATTTGTACTGCCAGCGGCATGTCGGCTATTGCCTGCACGTTATTGCAATTGTGCGACCAAGGAGGCCACATCGTCTCCAGCGACACCATTTACGGCGGCACCCATGCCCTGCTGGACAAGATGCTACCCGAAATGGGGATCCATACCACCATGGTCCCCGCGGACGACCTGGCTGCCTTCGAGAAGGCCATGACACCCGAAACGCGGGTCATCTATACGGAAACCATCGGCAACCCGACCCTGAAAGTGGCGGATATCGCCGGGTTGGCCAAACTGGCCAAAAAAAACAATGCCGCCCTGGTTGTAGACAACACCTTTTCACCGATCTTGATTTCGCCGGCCAAATTGGGTGCAGATGTGGTGGTCCATTCGATGACCAAATTCATCAACGGGGCCAGTGATGTCCTTGCCGGCGCCATATGCACCAGCGAAGAATTGGCCTACCACCTCATGGACCTGCATACCGGTAGGGTCATGCTGCTGGGCCCCACCATGGACGCCCGGGTGGCCTTTGATATTATTCAGCGCCTGCCGCACCTGCCGATCCGGATGCGGGAGCACAGCCGCCGTGCCATGGTCATCGCGCAACACCTGCTCGAGTTGGGCGTTCCGGTGGTTTACCCCGGCCTGAGCGACCATCCCCAACATCTGCTGATGACCGCAATGATGAATCGAGGGTACGGCTATGGCGGCATGTTGACTATTGACTGTGAAACCAGACAAACGGCTGAACATCTCATGTCCCTCTTGCAGAACCAGGAACGCTTCGGGTATATCGCGGTGTCCTTGGGCTATTATGATACCCTGATGTCCTGCAGCGGCTCGTCGACATCCTCCGAGATAGCACCGGAGGATCAGGATCGGATGGGTCTCAGCCCGGGTTTGCTCAGGATAGCGATTGGGTATACCGGTGGTCTGAAAGAAAGGGTCGCGCAAATTGAACGCGCCCTGAAAGATGCCGGCCTCATTTAACAGCATCCGGGCCACCGGCTGATATTCTTCACCGGCGGGCAACGGCTGCAGGCCCTAAAAGTTTACCATCGGTATATTGTGAAACAGACGTCAACTGACAACACCGTGCAGTACAATAACGAGACCCCGGCTTACAGCAGCCGGATCATCAAGGTTTACCTCGACTATCTGCACCACCACTACCCCGACCTCGACCCGGACGAGATTATTGAACCGGCCGGCATCCGCCGGGCGGAGGTGGACGACCCCGGATTCTGGTACAGCCAGAACCAGGCCATCCGGATGCACGCTACCATGGTAGCGAAGACCGGGGACCCCAACCTCTCCCGGGCAGCAGGGCGCTATACGGCTCGCTCCAAAGCTGTGGGCCCCATACGGCAGTTTGTTTTGTCGCTGGTCAGTCCGCTGACGGTATACAGACACACCCGCAAGCTTTACCGGCTTATGAGCCGTGGGGCCCAGTTGAAGGTAGAGCCCCTGTCCGCCCACAAAATCAAGATTACCGCCACCCCTATGCCCGGAATTGAGGAAGCCCGGTTTCAATGCGAAAACCGGATGGGCTCCTTTGAAGGTCTGGCCGGCCTTTTCAGTGACCGCCTGGCCGATGTGAAACACACCGAGTGCCTGCATAGCGGGGGCCGTCAATGCGAGTACATCATCAGTTGGAAGCCGACCCTGGCTTATACGTTGAAAAAACTGAATCGCCTGATAATTCTGGGGGGCGCGTTCTTTGCCGGCGGACTCTTCTTTGTGCTGCCCACGCTGATCTGGGGGATAGCTGTGGCAAGCCTGGCGTTCCTGACCATGGCCTTCACGCTGCTGTCAGGCTATCTGGAAAAAAAAGAGCTCGCCCAGACCCTGAACGAACACCTGGCCCGTATCAAAGAGCCGCAAACCGACGCCGACCTGATGTACAACAACGCCCTGCTGGTCCAGAAACTCGACCAGGAAACAGCCCGGATCTTTGACCTGGAGACCTACCTGCATACCGTTATGGACGTCATGGGGGCTCGCCTGGGATTTGATCGCGGTGCGATTTTGATGGCCGACAACCAGGAAAAGGCGTTTCGGGTAGCCGCCAGCTTCGGCTACAGCCCGGAAGAAATCCAACTATTGGACAGTGCCGAAGCGTACCTGGCCGATTCACAGTATCAGCGCTTTACCGTAACCCTGCTCCAGGAAGGCAAATCGATCCTGGTCAACGATTTTGAAGCGCTCGCCGCAAAACTGCCGCCGAAAAGTTACAATTTCGAAACCTTGTTGCAGGCCCAGGCCTGCATCTCCGTACCCATTCGCTATGAAGATCACCCCCTCGGCATTCTCCTGGTGGACAACAAATCCAGGAAACGGACCTACTGCCAGAGTGATGTCAATTTCCTGGAAGGCATTTCCGGCCAGATTGCCGCCTCCATCGTAAATGCCAGGTCCTATGGCCGCCTGCAGGAGAGCGAAGAGAAATCCCGGATGGTATTCCAGACCAGCCCGGACGCGCTTACGCTGAATCGTTATGAAGATGGTGTATATGTGGACGTCAACGAGGGGTTCCTGAGCATGACCGGCTATACGCGGGAGGAGGTGGTGGGTCGCACGCCGGTACAACTGGGGATCTGGGATTCCAATAGTGATCGCCGCCAGGCGGCCATCGAAATCGGACGATCCGGCTCGATCCACAATTTCGAATCCCGTTTCCGTTTAAAAAACGGCCGTTTGATCACCGGCCAGATTTCCGCTAAAATCGTCACGCTGAACCAGCAGAAGCACATCCTCTCGATCACCCGGGATATATCGGAATTAAAGCGGATGGAGCTTGAAAGAAAGAAACTGGAAACCCAGCTGCGCCACTCAGCCAAAATGGAATCGATCGGCACGCTGGCCGGCGGGATTGCCCACGATTTCAACAACCTCATGATGGGCATCCAGGGGAACATCGACCTGATGGCGCTTGATACCGAACCCACCCATGACAATTACCAGCGCTTGAAAAATATCGAGCAACACGTTCAAAGCGGTTCGCGGCTTACGCGACAACTGCTCGGATTTGCCCAGGTGGGTAAATACAACGCCCGTCCCACCAACCTGAACGAACTGAACACGCGCACAGCCCGTATGTTTGCCCGCACCCGGAAAGAGGTCTCCGTCCACCTTGAACCAGTCGAACATATCTGGGCTGTCGAGGTTGATCAGGGGCAGATCGAACAGGTCTTGCTGAATCTATTTGTAAATGCCTGGCAGGCCATGCCCGGTGGCGGCGACCTCTTCATCCGCACCGAGAACCTGACCATGGATAATGAACAGGCCCGCCTGCTCGGCACCAAATTGGGCCCCTATGTTCTGACGACTGTCAGAGACACCGGGGTCGGCATGTCCGCCGCCATCCAGGAAAAGATATTCGATCCTTTTTTTACAACCCGGGGCATGGGCCGGGGTACGGGGCTCGGGCTGGCATCCGCCTACGGCATCATTAAAAATCACGGGGGCACCATATCTGTAAGCAGCGCCGAAGGCACGGGTACGACCTTCAGCATCTACCTCCCTGCCTCCGGAAAGCGCGTTTTTGAGGAGCAGCAGCGGACGATACCCGTGGAAAAAGGCACCGGGAACATCCTGCTGGTCGATGACGAGCAGATGATTGTGGATGTCGGCCAACAATTACTCGAACACCTGGGCTACAGCGTCCAGACGGCCGGTAGCGGCCAGGAGGCAATCGAGCTGCTGACAGACAACCACAAAAATATTGACCTGGTCATACTGGACCTTATAATGCCTGAAATGGGCGGCGGAGAAACATTTGATGCCCTCAGGGAAATCGCGCCCGATATGCGAGTCCTGCTATCCAGCGGCTATGCCCTGGAAGGTGAAGCGTCTGAAATCCTCGCCCGCGGGTGTAACGGCTTTATCCAGAAACCCTTCACCATCAATGACCTGTCTGATAAAGTAAGATCCGTTTTGGACAAAAACGCAGCCAAAACCCTACCGGAAAATCATGACTGAACCTTCTACAAAGATCATAGCCTTTCAGGGGGTGAATGCGGCCCATACCGACCTGGCTTGCCGCAAAGCCTACCCCGGCCTGGCCACCTTGCCCTGCCATACGTTTGATGAGGTATTCGATGCCGTAGAAAACGCAAAGGCGGATATGGGGATGATACCCATCGAGAATTCCGAGGCCGGACGCGTAGCTGAAATTCACAACCTCTGGCCCGGTAAACATGTTTATATTGTGGCCGAACATTTTCAGGCCATAGCACACCACCTGTTTGTTCCCAAGGGCGCCTTGCTGGAGAACGTCAAAGATGTGTACTCCCATCCCCAGGCCCTGATGCAGTGCCGCCGGAGCCTGAACAAGATGGCCGTGAACATACACAATTATATGGACACGGCCCTGGCGGCCAGGGACGTGGCCCACTGGAACGATCCGTCCAAAGCAGCCCTGGCCTCCGAGCTGGCCGGTGAAATCTACGGATTGCAAAATATCCAGCCCAATATGGAAGACAGCCACGACAACACCACTGTTTTTGTAACCATCGCCAAAGAGCCGGCCAGTCCGGACCCGGATATGCAGCCGGTGATTACCTCCCTGCTGTTTTCAGTGCGCAACATCCCGGCGGCGCTTTACAAGGCGCTGGGCGGATTTGCAACCAATGCCGTCAACCTGATAAAACTGGAGAGCTATATTCCGGTGGGCGTCTCACCGCAAACAGCCAAGTTTTTTATCACTTTTGAAGGTCATACACGGGACGCCCATGTGCAACTGGCCCTTGAGGAGCTCGATTTCTACTGCGAAAATGTTGCCGTTTTGGGAGAGTATTACGCGGCGCCCCAAAGATTCAGATAAACCCTGTCGCTTGCAGCGAACGCCGGCGTGATATGTCGTTTTACAACAGCTTAGTAACCGATTAAAGGGAGGCTTTAACTTGTTTATTGAACTTCTATCCAGCCGCCGGAGCATCCGTAAATTCAAAGACCAGCCGGTCGAGAAGGAAAAAATCGACCTGCTGGTGGAAGCTGCCCTGCGGTCCCCATCATCCCGCAGCCTGAATCCCTGGGAATTCATGGTTGTAACCGACCGGGCGCTGCTGGGGGCAATGGCCGGCTGCAAACCGCATGGCGCCTCATTTCTAAAAGAGGCCCCCCTGGGAATGGTGGTGCTCGCTGATCCGGACCGTTGCGATGTGTGGGTCGAAGACTGCCCCATCGCTTCCATCTTCATCCATCTGGCGGCCCATTCGCTGGGCCTGGGAAGCTGCTGGATTCAGGTCCGCAAACGAACGTATGCCGGCGACACCAGTGCCGGGCAGCACCTGGCCGGCTTGCTGGATATTCCCGTAGGCCGCGAAGTGGAATCCATAATTGCGGTGGGATACCCGGATATGACGCTTTCCGGGCATGCCAGCGGCAGCCTGCCCGACCACAAAGTCCACTGGCAAAAGTACGGTGCGGTCTATAAATAGAGGATTTGCATACATGCCTGCCCGACCGTTTGATATTCTCCTTTTTGATCTCGGTGGTGTTCTGATTGAGTTGACCGGGGTGCCGATTATGCTCGAATGGACCCGCGGCCGTTTCACCGAAGACCAGCTGTGGGAGCGCTGGCTTTCATCCCCAGCTGTCAGGGAATTTGAAACCGGTCAATCTACTCCGGAGAAATTCAGCGGCGCCATGATAGCGGAATTTGACTTGCGTGTTTCCAATGAAGCCTTTTTATCTGAATTTTTATACTGGCCGCGCCGGACATACCCCGGAACCCAGGCCCTGTTAACCGACCTGGCCAAGCAGTATACTCTGGCCAGCCTGTCCAACATAAGTGAACTGCACTGGAACAGAATATGCACTGAAATGGACCTGGCACCCTATTTCAGCAGCAACTTTCCTTCTTTTCAGACCGGCTTCGTCAAACCGGACCGGGAAGCTTTCTGGCATGCCCTGGAATCCCTGGATTGCCGGCCCGAAAAAGTTCTGTTCATGGATGATAATCTGGCCAATGTGGAAACAGCCCGTTCACTGGGCATGGCGGCTTTTACAGTTGATGGTCTGGCCGGGGTCGAAGCTGTCTTGAAAAGAGAGGCAGTCTATTGATTCGGCCTGACCAAAAAGTTATTTCATTCATTGGTTGGATCTACTATATAAAGCTAAACCGTCAGCAAAGGAGTTGCTCCTGTCATGCCCGCAGCCGAACTTTCCAATGTGTTTGACCAATCCCTGCTGAACAAACTCATGCCGCCCGAAAAGACCGATCAATTTTTTGAAGCCCTTTTTGGTGATGCGGATGAAGGGGCGTTCAATATCAGCCTGGCCTTCCGGCAGGGCACGCCGGAAAGACTCGAGTTTGAATTCCACCTGACCTCCAAGCCGGGCAAGTGCCTGGCCTGCAATCTCACCTATGGTCTGCCGAATGTATTTGCCCGCCACCCGGTTATCAATATCAAGGAACTGGCTGAAAAAATCGCCGCACGCCTCGATGGGATTTACAAAATCGACCGCTGGCATTGTGGCGAAACCATGGAAATGACCTCCGACCTGCATGTCATTCCGCTGTACCTGGATATAACCCCCACAAAATAGAAGTGCCCATCCACAAACGGCATCTTTTAGCCCAGAGTTGCGTTTTCGCTCTTTTGAGCGTGCAGCGCCGGTTTTCAAGCCGATAGGCACAACCGTTAGCGCTATCCTCGAAATAGAATACTATGCCTGCGGTTTCAAAATCGCTCACGCCTTGCTCTGAGCCAAAACCTACCATTTGTGGACGGACAATAGGTGGACGCTATCATATGAACAGGGGGGCCAAAACACCGGCATGCATCCCGCCGGTTCTTAGAGGGGCCGGGTCGCGTCCCACGGCCCGGTTACCTCCGACCCCCGGGCATAAAGGGCCGGCGACAGCCACCGAATCTGAATTACAGTCTGATTGAGGCCCTCAAGGCACATAAAAATCTCAATTTTTTAATATAGTTAAGCCATCTGTGCTGGCCCTTGAGCTCACCGGGCACTTTATGCTATAAAAACAGCTTGAGGTAATATTCCCGTACCCGCTGGCTTAAGAGGATGCTGCATGAAGATCTCCATTAGATGGGCCCTGATATTGGGGCTCCTGGTTATAATCTGGGGCACACAGGCTATCACCGTCTCCTCCTCCTACATCACTTCCCAGCGGGTCCTTCTCGGGCACGCCCGGGACATCATGGAGAATATCGCCGTCTTTGCCATGGAGCAGTCCAAACACCACCTGGCTCTGGCGCAGGGCGCCGCCCATCTGACCAAACGTCTCATCTCCGCAAATGTTGTCAGCAATGACATCCCGAAATTTAATTCACTGGAGCGGTATTTCTTTGATCAGATGGCCATCTATCCTCATTTTGCGGGCATCTACTTCGGAACCCCTGAAGGAGATTTTTTCGATGTTCGGCGCAGCCGGATACATACACCCGACGGATTCCGGACTAAAATCATCCGGCACCCCGAAGGTGTTCGCCAGGTCGACCTGGTCTACAGGGACGCCAACCTGAAACTGATCGAACGCGAAAAAGATCCAAGCGACAGATATGATCCCCGGATCCGCCCCTGGTACAAAAAAGCCAAACGTCTGGAAGACATTGTCTGGACCGATCCCTATGTATTTTTTACCTCGCAGAAACCCGGTATCACAATCGCCGGACCGGTCTACGAAAACGATAAAAATTTCAAAGGCATTGTCGGCGTCGACATCCGTATCGACCAGTTGTCCACCTTTATCGGCAAACTGCGGATCGGTAAAAATGGTAAGGCCTTTTTACTCAACCACAACAAGGATGTGGTGGCTTTTCCCGGCCTAACGAAGATTACCCGGCCCAACGCGCTCTCCCCGGGCAAAACCCGTCTGGTAAAAATCAATGAAATCGATGATGTCCTCAGCCGTAAGGCTTTCGAGGCCGTAAACTGGGAGACCGATGCCAATGGTCAGTTGATTATCGAAGACCCGCTTTTTGCCAAGTTCGAAAACGAAGGCAAGATTTTCAATGTGATGTTCGTCCCGTTTTCAGACCGGCAGTGGCCCTGGCTAATCGGTGTCTACCTGCCGGAAGACGACTACCTGGGGGAAATCAAGGCCAACCGGATGTTCAATATTTTCGTAACGATTGCCATCTCCATCATGACCACGTTTATTGCCCTGATCATGGCCCGCGGCATCATCAAGCCCATGGCTGATCTCGAGCATGAATCCCGCGCTATCCGGAATCATGAATTTGACAGCCTGAACGAGGTCAATTCCCTCTACAAGGAAATCCAGGATACCGCCGACTCTTTCGCCTGCATGAAGGAATCGCTGATCAGTTATGAGCAGGAGAAGGCCAAGCTCGAAAAACAGGTGCGCCACTCACAAAAAATGGAAGCCATCGGTACGCTGGCTGGTGGCGTGGCTCACGACTTCAATAATATCCTCTACCCCATCCTGGGCTACACGGAAATGGCTCTGGACGAGATCTCTGAAGGGTCACCGGCCCGTGAAAACCTGAATGAAATTATGACCGCCGCGCAACGAGCGCGCAAACTGGTGGAACAGATTCTCACCTTTAGCCGCCTCGACCACCAGGGCCGCATTCCCTTGAAAATTCACAGGGCCGTCAAAGAGGCCCTGAACCTGCTGCGGGCTACCCTACCGGCAACCATTGAAGTGGTACAGCGAATTGATGAGAACTGTGGACCGGTGCTGGCCGATCCGACGCAGATCCAGCAGGTTGTCATGAACCTGTGCACCAATGCCTTCCATGCCATGCAGGACCATGGAGGGACATTGATAGTCGGGCTGGAAGAAATACAGATCGCATCGGAAGACCTACCGGGCAGCCAGGAGCCGGTAACCTATGTAAAATTGACCGTGGCCGACACCGGGTACGGTATGTCCAAGGATGTTCTGGAAAGAATTTTTGAACCTTATTTTACCACCAAGAAGGTCGGTGAAGGAACCGGCATGGGACTGGCCGTCGTGCATGGTATCATTAAAGGCTATGACGGCGACATTCAGGTCTACAGTGAACCGGGCAACGGCACTACTTTCAATGTCTATCTCCCCAGAATATACAAGGACGTAAAAACGGATGGCCGGACCCCGGTCAAGATTGAGAAAGGCGATGAACGTATCCTGCTGGTCGATGATGAAGATCAGATTGCCCGGATGCTGGAGCAGATGCTCGCAAGTCTTGGATACCGGGTCAGAGCCGTCAGTGATCCCATAGAAGCACTTGAAATTTTCGAAAACACACCGCAGGCGTTTGACCTTGTAATCACCGACATGACCATGCCGAAGATCACCGGCGACCTGCTTGCCCGCGAGCTCATGAAGATCCGTCCTGAAATACCGGTCATACTTTGCACCGGTTTCAGCAAGCTGATCGACGAAGACCGGGCCCAGAAAATCGGTATCCGTCGGTTGATCATGAAACCGGCAATAAAATCTGAAATAGCCGGAGCCATACGCGAAGCTTTACAACCTGTCGCCGGCTAAGCAATCGCTGCTTGGAGAGGCCACCAACACAAGCATGAGCCAAATACTTCCCATTGGAGGCGGTAAAGGCGGAGCGGGAAAGAGTTTCGTCACTGCCGGCCTCGGCGCCCTTTTGGCCAAACAGCGCAAACGGGTTGTGCTGGTAGATCTGGACCTGGGGGCCTCAAATCTGCATACCATGGTAGGTGTCAAACCCCCGGATAATGGCCTGCACCGCTTCATGGAGAAATCCGTCAGCGACCTGGAGCTGACTGCCGTACCAACCCTGATCCCCAATCTTTTTCTGATCAGTTCCGCACAGTGTTCCATGGAGACTGCTAATTTGTACTACCAGCAGAAGATGAGAATCATTAAAGCCCTGCAAACCCTACCCTATGATTACGTGCTTTTGGATCTGGGCGCCGGAACAAGCTTCAATACCCTGGATATTTTTCTCACCTCACATTTCGGTATCATGGTGTTCACCCCCGAGCCGACCTCGGTGGAGAATACAATCCGGTTTATTCGCACGGTATATCTGCGCAAACTTAAGCTGCTTATGAAAAAACACTCTTTTCACTCCGCGGTAAAAGATTCGGTGGACCAGGCCCACCGGGGGCAACTCAACACGCCGGATGTGATCGATCGGGTCTTGCGCTATGATCCGGAAAAAGAAGCGCTGCTGCGCGGAACCCTGGCACGGTTTCAATTCAGCATGATCTTGAATCAATTCCGCAAGATAAACGATGCCGCCCTGGGTGAAAAACTCCAAATCGTCTGCAATCGCCACTTCTACTCGGATTTTGAATTTCTGGGCAATATCGGTTATGATGACCGGGTTCACGATAGTATTAACCTGAAGAAGCTTTTCGTCCACAAATATCCATATACAGAGACTGCCACGGACTTGAAAGGCATCACCCAACAACTCGTCTCTGTGTGCCGCACCAAGCGCCAATTGCAGGCCGCAAACCATGAAAAACTTCAATGACCTGAACTACTATGAGATGCTGCGGGTGCCGGCCGATGCGTCTATCTTTGAACTCAAGCAAGCCTATACCGACGCCCTGTCCATCTATGAGCCGGACTCTCTGGCAACCTATTCACTCTTTCCGGAAGAGGAGCGGCAGGAGATCATCAAGACACTTGAAACAGCCTTCCGGACCCTGACTGACGCTCCCCGGCGCGAAGCCTACGATCAGTCGTTGATCGCGGCGGGTGCACTCGACCCTTCCAAGCGGGTGTCGAATCAACCCAGAAAGCCCGTGCCGCTTTTTGAAACAAAGGGGGGCCCCGGTAAAAGCCACCTGAAAAGAAAAATTTCGAAGAAGATCAGTGAGGCCTCCATCAGTCAGCTTTCCCGGGACATCGCTTCATCGGCGGAGATCAGCGGTCAGGACCTTAAGAAGCTGCGTTTGAAAATCGGCGTGTCGCTGGAAGAGATTTACGATGCCACCCGGATCAGCATCTCGACCATCAAGGCGATTGAAGCCAATGATTATCAAAACCTGCCGTCCGAATTGTATTTGAAGAATTTTCTGCGATCTTATGCCTCCCTTGTCAAACTCGATCCCCAGATGGTGATAGACGGCTATTTCAAGCACGCGGATTTGGAGTAGAGATCCCCTTCTGCGGACCAGGCTGCGGGCCCCTGCAAATGACCTTTTTTTTATAGCTTCAGAGAAAAAGTGACTATAGTGGTTAAGAAAGCTTAAGATCAGGTGCCACCGGGCGGTTCAGATTGATGCGCGCGGGCAGAACACTGGCCCTGAGGATGGCAACAAAATTGTAAAAACCGAGGTTTATGATTGTACCTGGCACGCACAGAACATAAAGGCGCCTTCACATATAGCCTGCGGGAATCCTACCCGGCCGATGGCTACCTGCAAAGCCGCGAACTTTTCCAACTCGGGCCTGACCCCGGAAATTATATCAAATACCCCGGCGGGCACGCGTACTATTTCAAAGATGAGTTGATCGAAGCCCTTGAGAATCAAAGCGTGACAGATATCGATGACCGCCTCGAGAAGCTGTTGGAAGGCTTCATTAAACCGGAAATCCGGAAGGTCATCGGCCATTTCGCCCATCGGGGCAATATCTGCAAAACACCGTCTAACGAACCTATCCCCACCAAACAACACCCGTTCGATAAAAGGCGGCTTCTTTTTTTAAAATCGGGAATCGTTGACCAGGGCGCCATCCGCCGCCTACCTCGTAAGCTTTTTTGTATTCTGGATCACAAATCCCGGGATGAAATCGAACAATACTTCCTCATGGCCGAGCGGATTCTCAAACCCGCTGAGCGCAAGATTTACACCTACGTGATCTTCGATCTGCAGCGCCACTTCTCCTCACCACTGGCCAAAAGATTCCCAGCGGCCATGGATGGCCTCAGGCTGGATGACCATTTTATTGCGGCCGTATGCCGACTCAATGGTGATCATAATTTTTGGAGGGGTTTATCCCGAGGTGCGGCTCTGCCCGCTTACCTCATCCGATATGTCATCATGTACTTCGATAATCCCTTTGCGGAAGAGGATTTCATGGCGGCCTATATCCGCGATTTCATGCGCAGCCGACGCAGTTTTCGTTTTCCCCGGCGGCCGGGTCCCACCATGGGGTTGAAAGCCGCTGCCCAGGCTCTGGGTCTGGCCGTGCAAGACCTGAAAAAGATGGACCCGACCATCCTCACGCGCCACTATCGCAAGATGGCCATCAAGCTGCACCCTGATCAGGGAGGCGACCAAGATCAGTTCATCAAGATTGCGGAGGCCTATCAGTCTGCTTTGCAGAGACTAAGGCAGAAGTAAACCGGCCGGGATGTCTATTTTTTGACTGGTAATCCAGTAACGTTCGAACGGTGCCAGGACCAGCGTCACGAGCCCATTGGCGGCCGGCGGTATCGACCGGGACCCCAGATTGTCGAACAGGGCCCGGTGGGGCGGCAGTTTAAACTTGGCGGGCTTGATGGTCACGGTTTTTGGATGGGTTGTGAGGTTGACAATCACGAGAGACCGGGTGTCGGCCGCACAGTACACCGCGACCACACCGGACGGAAGATCGGCAAGATCGGGGACAGCGGCTTCCCGGCCACGGGGGCCCAGGGCCGGGTCGGTATCCACCAGGGCGATCAGGTTGTTCAGGCCTCTGGCAATGACATACGCGACTGTCGCCGGGTCAGCCAGTTTCTGTTCCAGATCGGCCAGTCTCGATTTGGTGCGCTTCAGGTCCCGCAGTTCGCCCGTCTGGCGCATGCGCCCATAGTCATTGGGCAGCCCCATCAAATCGTTGAAATAGATCGACTTGACGTTGCGACCCATGAGGGCGAAAGCCAGGGTGTAGAAGGCGAGAAAGCGGGCGGCGACCAACTGTTGGTTGTTTAACGCAGGCAGACAATCACGGGTGGCGACGCACAACTCATAGGGCTCGCGGCCTTCCAGGATTTTGGTGCTGAAAAATTTGAGGGCCCCATCCGAGGCGACCCGCTCCGCGGCAATCCCCAGGGCGGAAGCAAGAGCAGCGTTGTCTCGGATATGATCCGCCAGCACCCGTGCGGTCTCGCCCGCGACCGCGGGTTTGAAAATCTGTTGCCCGGCCGTATCGAAATCCAGGCCGGCTTCCCGGCAGACTTCCTTGAATTCAGTCTCCAGATATTGCCTCCGGGGAACCCCTTTATACTTGATCCGGCCACCGTTTTGCACCACCGTATCTGCCACGGCTTGTCTTTCCGCCAGGGTGAGCAGGTCCAGGCTGCCGCGCACGGATTTCCCGTCGTGGCTCTCAGCCAGGCTGAAGCGGATGCTGTCCGGATCAATCTCATATGCGGCAATTTTCGCAAAGATCCGCTTGAACATTCCGGCCTGGCCGGTGATGAAGGCGGCCGGCAACATGCCGGCCAGGTGGAAATCATACATCATCGGCGGCGGGGCCTGCTTGTCGGCCATCTGCTCCAAGACTGCCGAAAGCTGATCATTGACCTCCAGGTTGGCCACCATGCGGGGGGCGACACACTCCATGGAGAGATAGAGAATCTGCATCAAGCCTTTTACTTCCGGCAGGCCGAAACAGGTTGTCTTCCAGCGTTTGAAGGCAAAATTGGCGGCATCCAGGCGCAGCATATCCAGGTCCAGCCCCAGGTACCAGGCAAAATCATCGGCCAGCATTTTCAGACCCGGCAAGGTGCCGGTATTCAGATCCACCTGCACATGGCTGAAGGTGGTCAGGGCCCGAATCTCTTCCCCGAAGATGGTCTGGGCATGCCGGCTAAATATGCCGGCGAGTTCCCCCGCTTCCGCCGGCTCAAACCCCATGGCTTCCAGCAAATCCCGCGGGGTTTGTATGCGTTTCGCCAGAATATACGGGACCTGATTGGTTTCCTGGGTTTGGGAAACCACAAAGATGGTAGCCGGATCGACGGTGCCCTGGTCTTGCAGGTATTCCCGAAATCGGGTGACAACGCGATACTCCTCGTCCAGCAGCATCTGGTCGTTTTTGAGCAGGTTGAAGATCACGAGCAGACCAGCCACCGGTGCCGGCAGTCGATTTCCGGTCAAGGCCGTCAAATGTTCTATTTGTTCCGACCGCTCCATTTCAGCATACTTGTCGTCGGTCGGCCTGCGCCGGTAAATTGAGAAAAGGGGGAAGGGGCGGGGTCTGAAAATCCGTTCGAAATCACCATTGGCGAGCCGGCGCTGGTACTCTTGTTCGGAGAAGACAAAGAAGCACTCTCCCCGCTCGTCATCGCCCTCCAGGTAAGCTTGAAAGTCAGGGTTTTCGATATCCACATGGTTGAGCACAAAATCCGCCATGGAATAGTAGTCGGCCATCATGGCGGCGAATTTCGCATTGCTGCCGAAGGCCGGGTGCGTGGTATTGCGGACCACCTGGGAAAAATAGCCGTCGTTGAAGCGGGTCGCCACCACCTGGCAGGCCGGCAGCATATGCATCCCGCCCAGGGCGGGAAAATGGGATTTCAAGAAGGCATCCAAGGTATCCAGGGAGGTTTCTCCCCGGGTCCCCACGCTGTCGGCATAAGTGACCACAACTGTCTTCTGCCGTATCCGCGACAGTGGGTCCCGGGGCGTATAGCGTTTATCCTTTTCTTGAATCGCAGCGGCTTTACCCTGCCAGACCGCCTTTAACATCTGCACCCAGTAGGCGGTGATGTCGGCGGCCAGGCTCCCGCAACGTTCGGCCGGGAACAGGTCGTCGAACAGGCCGGCAATTTCATTTAATTTGTCGGCCTGCAACGGTTTCCAGGTGTGGTCTTGGGAGTTCATAGCCCTTGCTTGTATGGGTGTACTTGCTTGTTACCTAATGCCTGGAAAAATCCTTACGAAGCAAACTCTACTTTCGGGTTTCAGCCTGAATCGAAACCGGTATTGGATCTGAACTTTGATAAAACCCTAAGCTGGGTGAACACTTCATGGTTTTTGGTACATATAGAAAATATGCGTATCGTTGATCCTTTTCTTGACTGCCTCCAGGTTAACACGCTGTGCTGTCTCTTCGAACCAGTCCGGGAAAAACCGAACGGAATCGATCGGGTGCCGGTGGTAGGGAAAGCCGGGCATAACGGTATGTACGATCAGATATCCTTGGGGTCTGAGCAGCGCACTCAAATCTTCGATATGTTTATACGGGTTGAGCAGGTGCTCTAAAATCGCCTGGCTGACAACCAGGTCAAAGTCCCGGTCTATGGCCGGGGCACCTTTTTCAAAGTTCCAGCGGTAATCTGTATCGGCCAGTCCGGCGGTGTAGGCCTCGCCGGCCCGGATGATTTCATTCAGCTGTGCCGCGGTCTGTCTGTTTTCGCCGGCGAAAAGCACCCGCTGCGGACCCAGGTCAAGCGCCCACTTGATGATTTCACCATGGTAAACACCTGATTCGCTGGGCAGCCCGCTGATGAAGTGCTGGTCGTAATCAGTATTGTCAAAGGGACCGTAGAGTTCATCCCAGCGCACATGCAGGGCGGCCACATCTTTTTTGGTCAGCGTCTTTAATAGAAACGCTTTGGTTTTGGTGCGCAACCCCATCGATAGACTCCATTCAGATTTTAGAAAGCATAAATGCCGGTATAATTGGCCGGCGTTATTTTCTTTAACTCGGCTTTGATCTCGTCGGTTACATCCAGTCCGTCGATAAAGGTCCGGATAGTTTCCGGGCCAATGGTGGTGTTGGTCCGGGTCAGATCCAACAGGGCTTCATAAGGCTTGGGATAACCCTCCCGCCGCAGTATGGTTTGCAGCGCCTCGGCCACCACGGCCCAATTGTCTTCCAGGTCCGCCTGCAGGGCAGCTTCATTGATAATTAATTTGTCCAGTCCACGCAGCAGCGATTTGATGGAAATGAGGCTATGCCCCAAAGGCACACCGATATTGCGGGTCACGGTAGAGTCGGTCAGATCCCTCTGCAGCCTTGAAATCGGCAGCTTTTCCGCCAGGTGGCCCAAGATGGCATTCGCCACCCCCAGGTTGCCTTCTGAATTTTCAAAATCGATTGGATTGACTTTGTGGGGCATGGCCGAAGAGCCGATCTCGCCTTTTTTTATCTTCTGCTTGAAATAATTCATGGAGATATAGGTCCAGATGTCCCGATCCAGGTCGATCAGGATGGTATTGATCCGCATCAGCGCGTGGCAGAAGGCCGCCAGGTTGTCATAAGGTTCGATCTGGGTTGTCACCCGGGTACGCTGCAGCCCCAGCACATCGTTCACCAGGCGGTCACCGAAAGCGATCCAGTCAATTTGCGGATAGGCCACCTGGTGGGCATTGAAGTTCCCGGTAGCGCCCCCGAACTTGGCGGCATAGGGAACCTGGGCAAGCTGTTGGACCTGTCCGCGCAGCCGGTCGACGAACACGTACAACTCCTTCCCCAGGCTGGTGGGAGAGGCCGGCTGTCCGTGGGTCCGCGCCAGCATGGGCACTTCTTTCCATTCCCGGGCTTTTTCCGTCAGCACACCCAGCGCCTCATCTAGCACTGGCTGCATTACCTGTTGCCAGGCATCCTTGAGGGAACAGGGCACCGCGGTATTGTTAATGTCCTGGGATGTCAGGCCGAAATGGATAAACTCCTTGAACGGCGACAATCCCAGGGCATCGAACTGTTCCTTCACAAAGTATTCCACGGCCTTGACGTCATGATTGGTCACCTTTTCAGTATCTTTGACGGTCTGTGCGTCCGCCTCGGAAAAATTCCGGTAGATATCGCGCAGCAGGTCGAATTTAGCAGCATCGAAAGCCTCCAGTTGGGGCAGGGGCACTTGACACAGCGCAATAAAATATTCAATCTCGACCTTGACCCGATATTTAATCAAGGCGCCTTCGGAAAAGTAGTCCGCCAGGGCCTGGGTGGCCCGCCGGTACCGACCGTCTACCGGGGTAACGGCTGTCAGGGGTGTTAGCGTCATGGTTCATCCTTTTCGGCTTCTGTGGCGTTGAGCGTATTTTTGGGTTCCTGAAGTATATGCGACCCGGTCGGGTTCCGTCAAGCATCGTTCAGGGCCTATTTGTCTTGATTTTTAAATGAACAGCACTATATTGAACCGGTAATATCAAAGGACCCAATGAGGCTGGCAACTCTATTGAAAGGAAACCGCAACACATGGGAAATCAATTTCGAACGGCTGTCTTGCTGGCCGCAATGACAGCTTTCATCCTGGTCATCGGACAGCTGCTGGGCGGCCGCCAGGGCATGTTTATCGCCTTGATTTTCGCCGGCGGCATGAACTTTTTCAGCTACTGGTATTCGGATAAACTGGTCCTGAAAATGTACCGGGCCCAGCCGATCACGGCCGGAGAAGCTCCGGAGCTCTATGAAACCGTCCGGATTCTGGCCAACCGCGCCGGCCTGCCCATGCCCAAGGTCTATATCATTCCCCAGGACCAGCCCAATGCCTTTGCCACCGGCCGCAACCCGGACAACGCTGCCGTGGCTGTCACCCGGGGCCTGATGAACCTGATGGACCGGGATGAAATCGAAGGTGTTCTCGCCCATGAACTGGCCCACGTGAAGAACCGGGACATTTTGATCGGCACCATCGCCGCCACCATGGCCGGGGCGATTATGATGCTGGCCAGCATGGCCCGTTGGGGGGCTATTTTCGGCGGCATGCGTTCGGATGACGATGAAGGCGGCATGGGGATATTCGGTGTGATTGCCATGTCCATTATCGCACCCATGGCTGCCATGCTGATCCAGATGGCCATCTCCCGTTCACGCGAATACCTGGCCGACAGTACCGGGGCTGCCATTGCCGGCCGCCCGGACGGCCTGGCCCGGGCGCTCGAAAAACTGGGCGCCTACAGCCGCAGCCGGGTCATGGATGCCAATCCCTCCACGGCCCACATGTTCATTGTGAACCCCCTTTCAGCCCAGAAACTATCCAGCCTATTTTCAACCCATCCACCGATTGAAGAACGGGTTGCGCGGTTGAACGGCTCTCGTCCGGCCGCCCCCCCCTCAGGCAGCGGACCGGGCCGGCGGCAATCCGAAGGGGCGGCCTTCTGGGACCGGCTATCCGGGTGATACTATGAATTCTACCGAGCAAAAGCAGATTGCCGCCTGGCTGACAGCCAGCGGCGGCTCGTGTGAGCTGGAACTGATAAACGACGGCAGCGTCCAGGCCAAAGCGCTGGAACGGTTCTGCCAGCAGCTCACCGATTGCGGACCGGGCGTGACCATTAAAAACCGACCTCCGGATACGGATGCCGAAAAGGCGGCCATTGTGATCGGCCGGCGCTTGAAGTACCAGGCCGTCCCGCTGGGTCCGGAGCTCGGCCCCTTTCTGGAAACGGCTGCCAGCCAGATGGATCAGAAATCTGATCCGCCCGCCGCGGGTGCCCATGCCCTTGAAGCACTCACGGTTCCGGCCCATCTGGATATTTACATCGCCCCGCAATGCCCGCATTGCCCGCAGACAGTCGGTCAATTGCTGCCCATGATCCAGGCCAACCACAATATCTCTATCACCGTCATTGACGGCACGCTTTTCACGGACCTGGCCGACATGGCCCGGATAAAATCAGTTCCGACGGTGATGCTCGACACTGATTTCCGCCGGACCGGCTCCGTCGACATGAACGAATTGACGGATACCATTATCAATCGCGACCCGGTCAAACTGGGGCCCCTGACCCTGCGTAGTTTTATTGATGACGGCCGGGCAGCCGACCTGGCCCAGATGATGATAAAGGCTCAAACCGTATTCCCCGCGCTCATCAATTTAATTACCCACGACCTTTGGTCCATCCGGCTGGGAGCCATGGTAGTCGCCGAAGAAATCGCCTGGGAAGACCGCCCCCTGGCCGGCACGCTGATCCCCGCCCTTGAAAAGCGGTTTGCGGATGTCAACGAAACCGTGCAGGGGGATATTCTTCATGTCATTGGAGAATCAGGCGCCCCGCCCAACCTGCCCTTTCTGGAAAGTGTGGCAGCCGCCGCCGACAATGAAGATCTGCGTGAAGCGGCCCGGGACGCGATAGCGTCTATCCGAGAGTATACGGTGAAACCTGGTCCGACCGACTGACCTTCCACCTTATACCTTCTACCTTCAGCCTAACGGGCTTGTAAAAAAGGGTGCGTGGTTCGAGGTAAAGATGGGTGGATCCCGCCTCACAATCGGTGCAATCCGAGGGTGCCTTTTAAATCTCTTTTCAAGAAACCCGCGTACCCGGGCACGATCCCATCCGTGGGGGTGTTCGAATTCCTGGTAGAAGCTCAAATCGCCGCTATAAAATTCCCGGGTGGTGATCCCATCGGCATCGGGACTGTTCAGGGGCAGATTGAAGATTGCCAGGTTTAAAAAACCTATGGATGCACTGTGGGTGGCCGTGAAGTTCAAGGTCTTTTCGGCAGCCTGTTGATCCTCGGCCGGGGTACCGAACAGCAAGTAGACATAAGCGGCAATGCCGGCCTGCCTGAGGTTGGCGAGGATTTTCCCAGCTGCGGTCAGGTTGGTCCCCTTTTCGAGTGCTTTCAGTACAGACTGATCTCCCGATTCCAGCCCGAGTTTCAACATGCGGCAGCCGCTGTCCCTGAGCCGACGGCAGAACACGGGGTCTTCCAACTGGCGGGTAAAACGGACAAAACCATACCACTGCACGCCGATGGGGTCTTCTGACAAGGCTTTCAACAGGGCCGGCTGCAGGGCGTTGTCCAGCAGGTGCACCAGAATCGGCTTGTGTAGATCCACCAACTTTTTCAGGTCGGACACCGCCTGCGCGACCGGGACGGGCGCCCAGGGATTCTGCTCGGCGCGCTCCGGGCAAAACGAACAGCGTTGCCAGTAGCAGCCACTGGAGGCGCTATAGGGCAGGACAAAACCCGGACTGAAATATCGGTTTTCGGCAAAATCACGATAATCGGGCGTATATGCTGCTGCCCTGTGTTCACGAGCCAACAGGTTTAACAACGCAGCTTCCCCGGGGCCGGCGACCATGTGGTCCACCAGGTCTGCAAACGGGTTATGCCAGTCCGGCCGGCATATCCAGGAGGTAATCAGTCCGCCCCCCAGGATGATGGTCAATTCCGGCCGCTCTTTTTTCAAAAGACCGATCAGGGCGAAACCACACAGGGCCTGCGAGAGAAAACCCAGGGAAATACCGACAACATCCACCGCGGGATCCAGGGCCAAGGGCAATACGTTGTCACGGTAGTAGGGATAAAATGGGTTCTTTTCCGGAAAGGCGGCGGATTTTCGCAGATCCCGGCTGCGCACCGGCGAAAGCGCATGATCCTGGTAGTTGGCCAGGCCCACCCGCACGCGTTCATTCGGCACCGCTTTTTCAAGGGCGCGCCCAATGTCGGCCACGGCCCTTTTGTATCGATCGAAAGATTCATATCCGGCCGGATCCTGTAAAAGACGAACATTTGCGTCTCGATTTTTGAACGCGCGTCGACTCCACGTGTCCTCCGCTTCAATGGGTCGTTCCAGCAGATACTGCAGCCCACCGATATTGGCATCGACTGCCCGGCAATTCAGGCCGCTGTGACGCAGCGCCCCGGCCAGGCGGGCAATCCCGGCCGGCGGTTCACTGGGTTTTGAGACCGGTGGATTTATGAACAGTATCATCTTCCCTTGAATCCTTTGCGGGTGGACCGGACGTCGAAACCGGGCGGGATTGGATATATCCCATTCACCTTAAAAAGGCCACTGGCAGGCATTGTTTCTCGCGAACGCCTGCCAAACCATTTGATCTTGCTATGCAATATGTGGTAGACAAAAGGATTAATGACTACAACCTGATGTGTACCCGGCATTTTCGCCATATAAATCAACCGGTTTCTATCGTGAATAGATAGACAGGCACTGAAATGATCGCAAACAACTATACCGCCGAATCGATAGAGGTTCTCAACGGGCTCGAGCCGGTCAAACGCCGGCCGGGTATGTACACCGATACCCTGCGTCCCAATCATCTGGGCCAGGAGGTCATCGACAACAGTGTCGATGAAGCCATTGCCGGCCTTGCCAACCGCATCGATGTCACCCTGCTGCCGGATCACTCCCTGAAAGTCACCGATAATGGACGCGGCATGCCCGTGGATATCCATCCGGAGGAGGGCATCACCGGTGTGGAATTGATTATGACCAAGCTCCACGCCGGGGCCAAGTTCTCCGACAAGAACTACCAGTTTTCCGGGGGGCTGCACGGCGTTGGTGTGTCGGTAGTCAATGCGTTGTCGACCCGCCTGGACGTGGAAATCCGGCGGGACGGTAAGAAGTACGCAATCGGTTTCGAAAATGGCGATATCTTCCAGATCCTGGAAGTGGTGGGCTCGGTCGGGATGCGCAACACCGGGACCACCATCCATTTCTGGCCGGACCCAAAATATTTCGATTCGGCCCGCTTTTCCATCCCGCGCCTCAAACACGTGCTGCGGGCCAAGGCGGTGCTCTGCCCGGGGCTGACCATTACGTTTACCGACGCCAAATCGGGGGAAACCCAGAAATGGTATTACGAAGATGGTCTCAGTGAATACCTGCAGGGTAATTACCCGGACACCATCATCTTGCCGGACCCGCCTTTTGTCGGTCATTTCGAAGCCACCGGGGAGACGGCCAGTTGGGCGGTCACCTGGCTGCCGGAAACCGGCGACACAGTTTGCGAGAGCTATGTCAACCTGATTCCGACCACCCAGGGCGGGACCCATGTGAACGGCTTCCGCAGTGGCTTGCTGGCCTCCATTCGTGAGTTCTGCGAGTTCCGGAAACTGATACCACGGGGCGTGAAACTGACACCGGATGACATCTGGGACCGCTGCGCCTACATCCTGTCGGCCAAAATGCAGGACCCCCAGTTCTCCGGGCAGACCAAGGAGCGGCTCTCCTCCCGACAGTGCGCCACGTTTGTTTCCGGGGTGGTCAAGGACGCTTTCAGCCTGTGGCTCAACCAGCACACCGATGCCGGCGAACAGTTGGCCGAGCTGGCGATTAAAAACGCCCAGCGCCGACTGCGCAAGAGCAAAAAGGTGGCGCGCAAAAAAGTCACCAGCGGTCCTGCCCTGCCCGGCAAACTGGCGGACTGTGTGGGCCAGGACCCGCTGGAGGCCGAACTGTTCCTGGTCGAGGGCGACAGCGCCGGTGGGTCCGCCAAGCAGGCCCGGGACCGGCAGTTCCAGGCGGTGATGCCCCTGCGGGGCAAAATTCTCAATACCTGGGAAGCGGATTCCGGCACAATTCTCGGTTCCAAGGAGATTCACGATATATCCGTCGCCATCGGCGTAGACCCCGGTTCGGCGGACATCAGGGGACTGCGTTACGGCCGGATCTGTATCCTGGCGGATGCGGATTCGGACGGTCTGCACATCGCCACCCTGCTGTGTGCCTTGTTTGTCCGGCATTTCATGCCCCTGGTGGAAAACGGCCACATCTATGTGGCCATGCCGCCCCTCTACCGCATCGATGCCGGTAAAGATGTTTACTATGCCCTGGATGAGGAAGAAAAACTCGCCACCCTTGAAAGAATCAAGGCCGGGAAGCCGCGGGCGAAGATCAACGTCCAGCGTTTCAAAGGCCTCGGTGAAATGAACCCCATCCAGCTGAGGGAAACCACCATGGCCCCGGACACCCGCCGCCTGGTGCGTCTGACCCTGCAGGAAGATGTCAACACCCTGGGCACCATGGATATGCTGCTGGCCAAAAAGCGTGCCGCCGACCGCCGGACCTGGCTGGAACGCAGCGGGAGTATAAAATAGAAGGGTTCGAGGGGCTGAGTGAAGACCAATCAGAGCGTTGCGCGCAATTCATCTGGTTGCACGATAAGATATGGGGTTCTTCGGATTTAAAACCCTTGACCCCTCGAACCCTGGGACCCTTGTTGTACCTAAGCCAAAGATCCCCAAACCGTCTTCTTCGGCCTAACCGGGGAAGCACCAGGAAGAAAACACCATGTCCCAACCCACGACTTTTGCATCCGACGGCATAGAACAGCTTCCCATGGAGGCTTTTACGGAAAGGGCTTACCGGGAATACGCCATGTACGTGATTCTTGACCGGGCCCTGCCCCACATCGGCGACGGTCTCAAGCCGGTCCAGCGCCGGATCGTCTATGCCATGTCCGAGCTGGGTCTGAAAGCCACGGCCAAGTACAAAAAATCCGCGCGTACCGTCGGAGATGTGCTGGGTAAATTCCATCCCCATGGCGACACGGCTTGCTACGAAGCCATGGTCCTCATGGCTCAACCTTTTTCATACCGGTATCCCCTCCTGGACGGCCAGGGCAACTGGGGATCGGCGGATGACCCCAAATCATTTGCCGCGATGCGCTATACCGAGTCCAAGCTGGCGCCCTACGCCGAGGTCCTGTTGTCCGAGATCGGCCAGGGCACGGTGGACTGGATTCCCAACTTCGACGGCACCCTGGACGAACCGGCCACCTTGCCGGCCCGCCTGCCCAATGTACTGCTCAATGGGACCACCGGCATCGCGGTGGGCATGGCCACAGACATCCCGCCGCATAATCTCAGGGAGGTCGCCGCGGCCTGTGTCCACTTGCTGCAGAACCCCAAGGCCGACGTTGCAGAACTGGGCGCGCACATTCCGGGGCCGGATTACCCCACGGAAGCGGAAATCATCACGTCACGCGCGGACCTGGCCGCCATGTATACAACCGGCACCGGTTCGATCCGGATGCGGGCGGTCATAGAACGTGAAAACGGCGATATCGTTATCACCGCCCTGCCCCATCAGGTTTCCGGGGCCAAAATCCTCGAACAGATTGCCGGCCAGATGCAGGCCAAGAAGCTCCCCATGGTGGTGGATCTGCGCGACGAGTCGGACCATGAAGACCCCACCCGCCTGATCATCGTCCCGCGCTCCAACCGGGTGGACGTGGATGCCCTGATGAACCACCTGTTTGCCACGACCGATCTGGAAAAAACCTACCGGGTCAATATGAACCTGATCGGCATCAATGGCCGTCCCCAGGTCAAGGATCTGCGATCCCTACTGGTCGAGTGGTTGAAATACCGAAAAGAGACTGTGCGTCGGCGCCTCCAGTTTCGCCTGGACAAAGTAACCGACCGCCTGCATGTGCTGGAAGGCCTCCTGATCGCTTACCTGAACATCGATGAAGTCATCGCCATCATTCGCAGCGAGGACAAGCCCAAACCGGTCTTGATGGAACGCTTCAACCTGACCGGTACCCAGGCGGAAGCCATCCTGGAACTTAAATTGCGCAACCTGGCCAAACTCGAGGAGATGAAGATTCGCGGCGAACAGGAAACCCTGGCTGAAGAACGCGATTACCTCGAAAAGACCCTCAACTCGAACCAGCGCATGAAAACCCTGATCCGGAAGGAAATCGAAGCCGATGCGCTGACTTACGGAGACGACCGCCGCTCCCCCATTGTGGCCCGGGGGGAAGCCCAGGCCATGACGCAGGCCGACCTTGTACCGGTGGAACCGGTCACGGTGGTCCTGTCCAAAAAAGGCTGGGTCCGGGCAGCGAAGGGACATGAAATCGACCCTGTCAGCCTGAACTACAAATCCGGTGACAGCTACCTGGCCGACGCTCACAGCCGCAGCAATCAGCTGGCGGTGTTTCTCGACTCGACCGGACGCAGCTATACCGTGGCCGCGCACACCCTGCCGTCGGCCCGCGGCCAGGGCGAACCCTTGAGCGGCCGGGTCAACCTGCCGTCCGGGGCCTGGTTCACGTCGGTTCTTTCCGGCGATCCGGACAGGCCGCTCCTGCTGGCCAGCGATGCCGGCTACGGTTTTGTGGCCAAACTTTCCGACCTGTTCACCAAAAACCGCAGCGGCAAGGCCGTTTTGACCCTGCCGAAGAACGCTCATCCCCTGCCGCCGGGCTATGTGCAAGACCCGGAAACCGACCTGCTGGTGGCCATCACCAACGAGGGGCGCATGCTGGTCTACGCGCTGAACAATCTACCCATCCTGGCCAGGGGAAAAGGAAATAAAATCATCAACATACCCTCCGCCCGGGCCAAAGCGAGAGAAGAGCTGCTGGTGGCCCTGATCGCTCTGCCGCTGGGTCACAACCTGGTGGTCCATGCCGGAAAACGCTACTTGAAACTGAAGCCGGGCAACCTGACCGATTTTACCGGGAAAAGGGGCCAGCGGGGACGAAAACTGCCGCGCGGATTTCAGAATGTCTCTGGTGTGGAAATAGAAGCAGCTTCTCAGAGGGCACTCCTATAAATGGCAATGAATCCTGGCCCAAAGGACCAAGTTTTGGATTGCCCAGTGAAAAGGCACGCACAAAAACAACACAATCATAGCATGGCCGGATTCAGGGGTCAGGCCGAAGACTGAAGGCTGAAGCCAAGCATCCAATCCAATCTGACCGCTTGAATTGTATTCCACTCAAGGACTGACTGGCTCTTTGCCAAGCGCTCATTTAGCGCCTTCAACTTCAGTCTGCAGACTTCAACCTTTAACCTGAATTACTTGACACTGTGCGAGATTGACCCCATATTCACGGCAAAAATGAACCCTACCGGGAGGATTTTGCTTCATGCTACTCAAACTGTTTCTGGCATTCACCCTGATCCCGATGATCGAGTTGGCCCTCTTGATCAAGATCGGGACAGCCATCGGGGTATTCAACACCCTGGCGCTGGTCATTGCCACCGGTTTTGCCGGTGCCTACCTGGCCAGGGCTCAAGGTTTCCAGACGATGCTGCGTGTGCGCGAGCGTCTAAACCGCGGGGAAATGCCGGCGGAAGATTTGATAGATGCGGTCATCATCTTCGCTGCCGGGGTGGTGCTGTTGACCCCGGGCCTTTTAACGGATGTCGCCGGTTTACTCCTGCTGCTGCCGGCCACGCGGACACCGTTCAAACGATGGCTGCGGGTCCAACTCGACCGTTGGATGCAAAATCCCAATATCCACATTACCCGTTACCCCTGATAAACAACTACAGATTGCGTATTGGCTGGGCCTATGAATGCAGACAACGGCTATCAAAAACCCCCGGTCAGTGTCTGGGAATACACCATTGCAGGCAAATGGACGGTCCTGGCCGGAAAAACCGATGCCGACAACGACCGTTTGAGCCTCAAGGAGGCGCGGCCTAAGGACTGGTGGTTTCATGTGCGCGGCATGCCGGGCAGCCATGTGCTGCTGCGGGCCCTCCCCGATGAAGAGCCCGGTAAAGAAATCCTCAAAACTGCGGCAGCCGTGGCCGCCTACCACAGCAAGGCCCGCAAAGGGGGGGTGACGCCCGTTGCCTGCACCCGGGCGATCAACGTCACCAAACCGCGGGGTGCCAAGCCCGGCACGGTCCAGATCCGCAAAGAAACCATCTTAAAGGTCAGACCGGGGCTGCCGGATTCAGGTTTGTAGGTCGCAGACCGAAGGCTGAAGAAGAACCTTGAGAATCGGATGATTAGATTTGTCCTGATAATAACAATGACTTCGATGGTTTCGACTGAATAGCTGTTTCCAGGATGCCAGCTCGCTTTTACCGTCAGCCTTCAGTCTTCAGCCTATGATCCTGGTCAGGCTTACACGCTATTCGCGCCTTGGCGAAGGGGCTACAGTCTGACCCTAAACAATAAGTTCCAAGTATGCAGAGAAAATCCCCCAAAGAGCTCGCGAAGATTCTGGCCTATGTCCTGGGGCGCCGGCCGGACGAATTCGGCCTCGTTCCCGACCGGTCCGGGTATGTGAAAATCAAGGACCTTTTAAAGGCCCTGGGCGAAGAGAGGGAATTTCGCTATGTTCGCCGCTCACATCTGGAGGAGGTGCGCCTCACGCTGGCCAAGCCCCCCATCGAGATCGAAGATCACTTGATTCGGGCCCGAAATCGGTCCGACCTGCCAATCCCCGAGGCTGCGGACGACCTGCCCAAATTGCTTTACACCTGTATTCGCCGCAAAGCCTATCCTTACGTGACTGTTAAAGGTGTGATGAAATCCGAAGGAGACGTGATCCTGAGCAGCGACCGAGACATGGCCCGGCGGATCGGCAAACGGATCGACCAGTCGCCGGTCACGCTCACGGTCCAGGTCCAGAAGTCCCTGCAGAAGAGGGTTCGATATTTCTCCGGTGGGGGAGAGCTATACACAGCCGCCTTCATTCCGGCCGGCTGTTTCACCGGCCCGCCCCTGCCCAAGGAAAAGCCGGACCTGACCCCGCCACCCGACATGATCCCAGCCGCCCCCAAGAGGCCCGGCAGCTATACCATCGCCATCCAGGGGGATGGAACGATCGATTCATCATCCGGCACCAATCGCAGCCAGCAAGCGCCGCCCTGGAAAAAGAAGCGCAAGCGGAGCAAGGCCAAGCATGAAAAGCCGCCCTGGCGTCGATAGCGGCGGTTTCAGGGCCTCCCCTAAAAATCAATCTTGGCGTTGGCAAAGAAAGTTCAATCCTCGAAATATACCCCTTAACGTGCTGTTTTAGTAAGGTTTAAGTCAATATCGCCACTTAAAGATTAAGACTTGAATCAACTTATTTCGGCATATCCCGAATTTAGTAAAAACCATTTGACAGACGCGTTTAATATTTGTTAGTTAGCGATTTTACATTTTCAAGCAGTCCAAATGGGCCGTTAGCTCAACTAGGCAGAGCACCTGACTCTTAATCAGTAGGTTGAAGGTTCGATTCCTTCACGGCCCACCACTTAAACCCCTGTAATTAAAACAATATTTCATTGCAACACCCTGCCAAAACAGTGCCAACGGGTGCCAACAAATGGCGGGGTTTTTTTATGAGAAAAAGGCTATGAAGTGAAATCCTATTTGGGGGGTCATTCAGTGCATATCAAAAGGCAGGGCAAACTGCATATTAATAGCAGCCGTCAAAAAACGACTTATGCGCCCAGCAAATAAAAAAGCCCCCTGTAAATCATGGCCGGGGCTATTGTTGGGAAGAGAAACAGGCGGGGCTACTTCTTTAACTTTTTTCTCCTACAACCGAGTCCAGGTAATCCAGTTCCTAAGAGCCAAAAAGCACTGGGGGCAGGGGCCGCATGAAAACCCAAAATGCCTGACACCTTCTTAATCAGGGCTATGTCTGCATATGGTGCGTCTCGCCATACTATTTTCGGTCTTTGGTGGGTTTGCACACCCCAAAAACCGCATATGCAACGCCATCACCCGCTACAGATAGAACCGATTTACCATCACTTTTGGAAATTACCAGGCTCCAGGCCACCCCATCTATGACCCCCTCAATGCCTTCATCAATACCCTGGATGACCAGTTTATTCTCTACCTGATCAACCCCATTGAAGGAAACGCTTCTACTGACTCGGCTGCCTTTGGAGGGTATCAGCGTTTTGGATTCAAAATCGACCAGAAATTGGGTGGGAAGGCCCACGGTACTTGGCTCAATATCGTCGAGGATCATGTACCGGTTGATTTCGACAATTCTGCCGGTCACTCCGGCCAGTTGCCGCGAGCAATAAAAATTATCGGCAGAGACATCGAGTGTCATTGCCAAAAAGAAGATCGGTACCGTAATAAGGGTTCTATAGTTGAACATTTCCTGAGCCTCTATGATTGTCTATGGTTGGAAGAAGTAACACGCCGGCCCGTTGACCTACAAATAAATTGCCAGAAAACCAATATATCAAATTTAACAAATTGTTGTGATATGTTCAAACTAACTTGTATTTTGGTTATATGATGCGGGAGTCGAACCCAAGGACAGTCAACAATGACAGGCGTTTATAAGGATTTCCCACCACATTGACACCACCACGGTTGCTAAAAAGCTCAAAATAAATGCCGAAATTTGATGATAACTAAATTGCTCAAAAAGGTGCTAGCTACATAACCTGGATAATAACCAGTAAAAGCTGCTATATACACGATATCCATTTTTTGATAAATTCGCATAACAATTTGAAAACCATACCCTTTTGTGTATACTCGGTAAACCTTGCCATAGTTGCGGAAAACATCAGATAACTATATTTCACAAAAACCTGCAAGCTGAATATTAACTAGTTCGGCCTATATAATGGATCCAAAAATTGACATATGGAATGTCCTGCATGACGGCGAAATCACGGCTATATCAGATGAAAATAGTGATTCCCTGACCATGTTTGTGAATATACCCTGGCTTAGGCGTAGAATTGAGCCTATTGGAGATAGTTTCGTCTTATTATTTGAGGGGCTCAAGATCCTTGAATATGAGGACACCGATGGAGCCAAGACATCATTACGAGATGAGTTGGATGTTTGCTCGATAGAGATTCTGTCAACTCCATCTAAATTGATGCCCGTAACTGTAATGATGACTATGGGGCAGCTAACTTTAGATTATGAGAATATCAATTTCAAATTAGATACTGGACAAGAAATTGATTTCGAGACGATTGACAGGTTATGTGAAGAATACTGGGCTGAATGGAAAGACCGGGCCGAACAAAGCGCTGGAAAATGACGCGCAAAAAAACGCGCGCGCATATCAGCTTAAACGTTAAATGGTTCAGTCACTATGAGAAAAGCATATTTAATATTTGTTTGTCTAATATTTATGGGGTGTGCGAGTTATACAGGTGATACTCTAGTATCCTATTCATCTTTGCCAGTGGAGCCGAATAGCCATAAAAATCTTCTGAAAGTAGAGGAAAGGTTGTTAAATCTTTATGACGAAGTAAAACTACCAGAAGAACGAAGGGTTCCAATAAGTCTTGTTCACACATATGAGCTGATTCAAGAAAACAAAAGTATCAATTTTGCCCATGAAAAGAAGAAGGTATTTTTAATCAATGGGGATATTCATGTTGCACACTGTCACAACTCCATAGTTATTGCCTCAGGCAATATCGATGTTTCTCATGGCAGTAATAACATCCTAATATCTGGTAAAAATGTTGAAGTTAGTCATGACAGGGGCAGCATAGTAATTACAAATGGAAGTGTAGATATTTCTTTCGCTAACAATACAACAATATATTCTCCTGGAGGTCTAGAAATTAGCCACCCAAGTAATGTGATTTTATACAATACTGAAAACCGGAAAACTTCAGGGAGACACCTGAATAACATTATCATCGATCCTCTATTTAAGAAAGAGAGCATATTTAACAAGTTGAAAAAGTTAAGATCTTCCCAAACAGTTTGAGATAGACGATAAGCGCCATCCCTGGCCCCAAAAGAAGACCAGGGTATGGCACGCGGTCGTCCTCTCGGGTATAAATGTTTTGCCGAACAATAATACCCAAAGGAGGACACAATGACCGCAACTAAGAAGTTAGCACACAAGCGCCTGACCTTGCTACAATTAGCTGAAAAACCGGGC
>Ga0209260_10000086_pt1 | contig 67682 bp, 60 predicted proteins | sample WorMetTypGCAVOLI_FD_187421 | JGI IMG/M metagenome (GOLD analysis project Ga0209260, IMG submission 187421) | Marine gutless worms symbiont microbial communities from Max Planck institute for Marine Microbiology, Germany - Olavius algarvensis... ...
GTCAGAAGCCTTAACATAACATTGGCTATCGGAGCTCGACCAGTCTTTAGCAGCAGGTGAAAATGATTCGGTATCAGGGCCCAGGCGTAACAGCGCGTATCGGTCTCTTTTACGATTTTTCCCAGCCGGCTTAGAAAATTGTGCCGGTCTGCATCATCTTCAAATATCCGCTGACGGTCAAGACCCCGGGCAATTATGTGATGCAATGCTCCCGGTGCATCTATCCTTGATTTTCTGGGCATAAATCGACTTTATCACAGACTCATTAATTATTAAACTAAATAACTAAAGGATGTCCCCAATCTCCCCCAATCTCCCCAAGATTGAATAGGCCGGATGTAATTAATGTGTATGAGCGCAAAAATCAAGCAAAAAAAAGGGGTATTGAAGACGCTCGATTATAAAAGTTTTAGGGATATCCCCAATTTTCCGAATCCATCCAGTTGACAAATGGGGTCACATAGATTAATATGAGACCACATACAAGCTAATTGAAAGGCGGATATCATGAAAACCGTCGGTATCAGAGAACTTAAAAGAAATCTTAGTGAATATTTGAGAAGTGTTAAGGCCGGGAAAAAAGTCGTTATTACGGACAGGAAAAAGGAGATCGCTGTTATCGTGCCTTTCCAAAAGGTAGACGAGCAAGGAAAAATCCTCCAACTGGTTCGCGAAGGCGTTGCCGATTGGTCCGGGGAAAAAATTCGCGGAATGTCTGCCAGAATCAGGTCTAAAGGGGAAAGCGTCTCCGAAGCCGTTTCAGAAGACAGAAGATAGCCGTGATCCTTTACTTGGATACCAGCAGTCTGGTTAAACTCTATGTGGAAGAGGCAGCATCTGCCGCTGTGGAAGGTTTGGTTGGGTTGGCAGAGGTAACCGGAACCTCTTTGATTGCTTATGCCGAGGCAAGAGCGGCATTTGCCCGCAGATTCAGGGAAAATGCATTTTCAACTAAAGACTACAACCGGTTGCGTTCGCGATTCGAATCAGACTGGGAAAACTTCCTATCTATTCATGTTACCCGTGAAATTGTTCGAATGGCCGGAGACTTGGCCGAAAAACACGGTTTGCGCGGATTTGACGCCATTCATCTTGCCTCGGCGGTGACGTTGCGTGAAAACCTTGCCTCGCCTGTCACCTTTTCATGCTATGATGCTCGGCTTCAAAATGCATCACAACGCGAAAAAATGGATCAACCCCTGTAAAGTTCACCGTATATCATTATTTCCACCGAGTGTGAACAACCCCCCCCGTTATTATCCGCAGGCTCCTTATGCCATCCCTGCCGCTATGCTAGTCAGGAAAATCCGGGGATAAACCGTGATTATTGATTATGAATTTGTTATACCCCGTCCGCTTGCGGTGAGGGGCTTTATTCCCAAACATGTTTTGTAGATAATAGCAAAGGGAGGGGGGGACGATTAGCTAAGCCTTTGAAACGATTGGCTCTACGAAGCGGCTCTCCGTATCCCAGGGAAACAGGATCCAGGTGTCCTGGCTGACTTCGGTGATGAATGTATCTACCAGGGGCCGACCGGCGGGTTTGGCATAAACCGTTGCGAAATGGGCCTCGGGCAGCAGATCCCTTACAACCCGGGCCGTTTGGCCGGTATCGACCAGATCATCAATCAGCAATAAACCGTTGCGATCAATCGTCGGTGATTTCAAAATACTGACTGCCCCTTGCTGTTGATAATCATAACTGGAGATGCAGACCGTATCTATCAGACGAATCTCCAGTTCCCGGGCAATAATGGAAGCCGGGACCAAACCGCCCCTCGTAATAGCAACAATTCCTGTCCAGGGATGCATTTCAACCAATCGCCAAGCCAGCGCTTTGGAGTCCCGGTGAAGCTGCTCCCAGGAAATCGGATAGGTTTTCTGATAACGTTTTTTGCCGGTAGACATATGTGAAGCTACTCCATAATAGAGAACAGAAGACCCTCCTGCGTCTTGTGCCGTGAGCCTTGCGCCATTCCCGAATAACATATACCTTATGGCCGTCTACCCTACACCCCACACCCGCTTATTTGGTGCCGAAAATTTTATCGCCGGCGTCCCCCAAACCCGGCAATATGTAGCCAATGTCATTCAACTTCTCGTCAACGGCCGCGACATAGATATCCACATCCGGATGGGCGGCGGATAATTTTTCGATGCCTTCCGGTGCGGCGACCATAAATATCCCGCTGATCTTCTTGCAGCCGGTTTCTTTTATTAAATCGATGGTGGCAATCAGCGAACCGCCGGTGGCCAGCATGGGATCGATGATCAGCGCAATCCGCTCTTCCATGGCACTGGTCATTTTGACATAATATCTGACCGGCTCCAGGGTTTCTTCATTGCGGTACAATCCCACCACGCTCACCCTGGCGGAGGGTATAAGATTCAGCACGCCGGTCATCATTCCGAGACCCGCTCTTAAGATCGGCACGACGGTAATTTTCTTTCCCTTAATTTTTTCAACTTGAACTGCACCGGCCCATCCCTGAATCGTCTTTGTTTCAGTCTCAAGGTCTTTGGTCGCCTCATATGTTAGCAGCATGGCCAACTCTGCCGCAAGATCTCTGAAATCCTTGGTGGTGACATCATCTTCTCTCATTAAAGCAAGTTTGTGTTTGATCAGTGGATGATCCACAACATGTATCGACACAGCGGCCTCCTTTTTTAGTTAATCCGCCCCGACATCATCAGAATTCTTATCAGTTTCAAACGGACCGGTGTATTTTATCCAAACCTGTTATGGCTATTTTTCAGGGCGGAGTAATTAGTTAGTGTCCGCAGCCAGTCATATGCAAATTAATTTTTTGTGTCAAGAATATAGCGGGATGTTTGCGGGATTAATACGGTCGGTGTGGAAAACAGGTCAAACAGAAGTTTGCCGACGAGAGAGTTTGGTGTTTGGCCCTTTATTAGGCCCGGGGAACATGATAAATTACTTTGCCGATACAACATAATAAACACCAAACTCTTGCTGGATTTACCGATCTTCAAATTAAAATGGTTTTCAAACATAATTATGACTTCGGATACCAAAGCCATAGTACAGAACACCGGTGGGCATACATCCTAGCCGATCTTAAACGTGAGTAGTTTATAGGTTAGGATGTGCATGTCCGGAATTAGGGTTAAGCGCGTTACATCCCCCTGGCGGCGCTGGCTCCACTAATGGAGGAATTGAATTCACCCAAGGGCCTTACGAAGGTATATGTGGCAGGTTCTTTAACAAGTTTTTGACCCGCAACATCGGAATTGCCGCCCAGGGCTGAAAACGGCCAGGATATTACAAAAACAACGGTACCAAGCGCCGTTGCGACAATGCCAACCGGCCGGACGACACAAAGATCAAACATCATGGCACCGCCGCTGGGATCTTCGGTCTCGAAGTATTCCTGAGCCATGACGGTGGAACAAAACGGTATGGTCAACAGCGATGCAACCATCACCAGAACCAGGGTTTTTTTTGCGATTTTAAACATTATAACCTCCTGCATATGCAATGTTAGCCTGAACAAAAATAATGCAAAATCCTGACGGTTAGTCAGAATTCTGGTATTTTAGCAGTCCTAGCAAAGTTCCAATTCAATCCAAACTAATGGTATTATAACGCTTTTTAGTTGTAAATTTCAATAAGTTTGTTAAAACCACTGAATCTCCTCCCGCCGAAAGAAAGCTTGCACCCCTCAAAATCGAATTACACTAGCTTGTATCGGTCGGAATCGGAGAATCTAAATAAAAGATTTGCTGCTAGCCTGAGCTTGTCGAAGGCAGCCAAGTCGAATTTTTCTGATTTTTTATGAAGCGGGTATTTTTTTGTAAAAACAAGTTTATTGTCTATTTAATTTGCGGTCCTAAGTAAGCGCCTCCATGACTTCGGATACAAGATACATAGAAGTGGCTATCGCGCTTCCGGTTTTTCGCACCTTTACCTATTCCGCAGCGGAACCGTTGCTAGAATTATTAGACCCGGGGAAAAGGGTTCTGGCCCCCTTTGGCCGGCGCAGGGTCACTGGCTATATTTTTGGGCCAAGCCGGAATTTGGACCATAAAGAACTCAAACCTATTTTAGATGTTCTCGACGAACAGCCCCTTTTCCCGCCGGGCATGGTTCCGTTTTTTAGGTGGATTGCCGAATATTATAAATATCCGATCGGAGAGGTGGTTAAAAATGCGCTGCCGGGTGGTTTAAATGTCTACGACTACTCATCGATCACCATTACTGATATCGGGCGCCGCGCACACAAAAGTGAGCCGCTGTCCCCAATCGCCAAACTAGTATTGGAGCAATTGCTGGCGGGACCTTGCCGGCTGAGCAAGCTTTTTAAAAATATTGGCCCCAAAATTCCGGGCGCTTTACTTTACAATTTTGAACAGAGCGGTTGGATTACCAGAAAATGGGAACTCAGCGGAGCCAGAACCAAAGCCAGACTGGAACGATTTGTACGCCTGGCTGACACCAGTTTGCCGCTGGATCGGCTATCAAAGCCCCGACAAAAGATATTGGACATTTTAAAAACCGAGCAGGAGATTGCCCTCAAAAAAGTTAAAGAGGCGGTCCCCACTGCTGCTTCATTGATTAAACCGCTTGAAAGCGCCGGTTATCTGACGATTGAACACAAGCGGGTGTACCGGGATCCTTTCGGTGAACCGATCAAGCCCGATATTGCCCCCATATTAAATCGGGAACAGCAAAAGGCCGTTTCGCATGCCTGCAACTATCTGAATAAAGGGTATCACCCATTTCTGCTAAACGGGGTGACCGGAAGCGGTAAAACCGAAGTCTATATGCAGGTGGCGGCCGCGGTATTAAAAAAGGGCCGTTTTGTCCTGGTTCTGGTGCCGGAAATCGCACTGATTACCCAGTTAGAGCGGCGGTTCCGCGCTCGATTCGGTGAATGTGTCTGTGTGTTGCACAGCGGATTGTCCGCGGGGGAACGCTATGATCAATGGACCCGCATCCTGCAGGGGCAAGCCACAGTTGCAATCGGTGCCCGTTCAGCCATATTCGCTCCCTTTGCAAACCTCGGAGTTATTGTTGTCGACGAAGAGCATGACTCATCTTACAAGCAGGAAGGCAAGCTGCGTTATAACGCCAGAGATTTGGCGGTGGTCAGGGCGAAACAAAATCAGTGCATCGTGATCCTGGGGTCAGCCACACCGTCAATGCAATCCTACTATAATGTTACAATCAACAAATTTACCGAACTCTCTCTGCCAAAGCGTGTAGAAGAGCGACATTTACCTGATATCCGGATTGTGGATCTTCGGCAAATCCGGGATGCAAGAGGCATTCAACGCTTCATCACGCCTGAGCTGCAGGTGGCGATGAAAGAGACCCTTGAACGCGGTGAACAGGTATTGCTTTTCTTAAACCGACGGGGATATGCAAGCTTTCCGGTTTGCGGCGCATGTGGCCAGGCTATGCGCTGCAAACATTGCGATATTTCACTGACCCTGCACCAGCGTTCCAACGCCTACCGATGTCATTACTGTGGCTATAGCCGGGCTGCCACATCCAGTTGCGATATTTGCGGTTCAACCAAAATTAAACACCTGGGCCTTGGTACCGAAAAGCTGGAAGATATGTTAACATCGCTATACAAAAAGGCCCGGATTGCCCGTATGGACCGGGATACCACCACCCGCAAAGGATCGATCATAAAGCTGCTTAAAGGGCTTAAAAATAAATCCACCGATATTTTAGTGGGTACCCAGATGGTTGCCAAAGGGCATGATTTCCCGAACATCACCCTGGTCGGAATCATCTGTGCGGATCTTTCCCTGAGCTTTCCGGATTTTCGGGCCGGTGAACGAACCTTTCAATTATTGGCCCAGGTCGCCGGTCGGGCAGGTCGGGGTAACAGACCCGGCCGGGTGATTTTGCAAACATACAACCCTGAACATTTTTGTATTTCCGCCGCTCAAAACCAGGATTTTAAGGCTTTTTATCAGCAGGAGATCGGTTTTCGGCAAGCTCTTGCATATCCACCGTTTTCCCGCATGATCCAGCTCAAAATATCGGGCAAAGACCCGCATGAAACCGAAAAACATGCCAACCTTTTGGGAGATCACTGCCGCAAGCTGAAAACAATCCATGCCGCTCATTATCGGAGCCTTGAAATTATGGGCCCCATCGAAGCCTCTCTGACCAGGATAGCCGGACGCTACCGCTGGCAGATTCTGTTGAAAGGATCAAATACCGGAGCGCTCCATCAATTCATCAATCAACTAAGGTCGGAAAGCCACCCAGAATTCAACCATCGCCGGATCCAGGTGGCGATTGATGTGGATCCGGTATTTTTGATGTAAAACTTGTATCTTGACATTCAGCAGCATGCGTCATAAAATTTTTTATTGAGTCTTAGCGTATTATAAATTCGGAAGGAGCATATGATGAAATTGAAAACTCTTACAGTGTTATCGTTTGCGCTATTTCTGACACTGTTCGCTGCCGTTTGTTTCGGCACTCAAGATCAATCGTCCCCATCCGCCGTTTTTCCGGAAAGCAGCTATGAATTTTCACCGGTGCTGGATGGGGCCAAAGTCGTGCATAATTTTGTCATTCAAAACAAGGGTACGGCGACGTTGAAAGTTGAAAGAGTCAAAACCGGCTGAGGGTGTACCGCTGTCTCTTATTCAAGAGAGATCCCCGCCGGTGGCGAGGGAAAAATAACTTTAAGCGTCAATACAAAGGGCTATGGCGGAAGAAAAATGAAGAAAACCGCAGGCGTTTATACGAATGATAAGAAACGCCCGCGGCAGGATCTGGTTATATCCGGTGCAGTGGAAAAATTTGCCACAATCCGTCCGCAGCATATCAGTTTACGCGGGATTGCCGGAGATTCAATCAAGGGTCAGGTTACGATTATTCCCGAGAAGAAATATCCATTTAAAATTCTCGATGCCCGGGCGAAAGACGGTAAAAACATCAATATTCAGCTGGATGAAGTAAAAAATCCCAATGGCCCGGCATATGAATTAAAGATTGAAAATCTGAGAGAAAAAACCGGTCGATATTACGACACCATCATTTTGAAAACAGACAGCAAAGTTCGGCCGGAGCTCAACGTGCGGGTTTACGGATATCTGCGTGCCCGCAAAAGCGAATGATCATGAAGAATGTCAAAGCGGTTGCATTTGATTGTGACGGGGTAATGTTCGACACCGCCCAGGCTAATCGTTTCTATTACAGTCACATTTTGCAGCATTTCAGCAGACCGGCGGTAACGGACAAACAATTTGCCTTTGTCCATATGCATACTGTGGACGAATCCATGGCCTATTTGTTTCCAGATGAAACCACGCTGGCAGCAGCCTATGAATTTCGCAAAAGCATGGATTATAAACAGTACCTCGGATACTTCACGATAGAACCCCATCTCGTTTCTTTGCTTGAAAAACTCCGGCCCCAAATAAAAACGACCATTGCCACTAACCGGACGGACACCATGGACCGGCTGCTGGCAGAGTTTAACCTGGATGGGTATTTTGATCTAGTTGTCACCTCCAGTGACGTTGTGCGACCCAAGCCCCATCCGGAAGTGTTGCTTAAAATTTTGAATTATTTTGATCTTGAGCCCTATCAGACGATTTATATCGGAGATTCCCAGGTGGACGAAATGGCTGCCCGGTCGGCAGCCATACCATTGGTTGCATTCCGCAACCGGGAGCTGTCAGCGGACTACCATATAGACACTCTCAAGGAGGTTGAAGAGCTGTTGAATTTGTGAATGGAGCAGAAAAATGGAAACAGAAGTACCTGAAAAGAATCAAGAAGAAATTAGAAATAACGATAGCGACTGGGATAATCGCGTTTTGTGCAGCGACGGCAACTGCATCGGCGTGATCGGCTCAGATGGGCTTTGTAAAGAGTGCGGGAAAAAATATGATGGTGATCTACCCGAGATGAGCCGCTCTGAGAACGAAGATCAAACTGTGGCGGACGATGTAAACTCGTCCTCTGCGACAACCGAAATACCTGAAGCTAAAGCTGCAATACCTGAAGCTGAAACTGCCCCGACTGGTGATGAATGGGAGAATAGAGTCCTGTGCAGTGACGGCAATTGTATCGGTGTTATAGGACCCGATGGTAATTGCAAGGAATGCGGCAAACCGAGGCAATGACGATTGACGATTGAAGAATGCAGAATTTTGGAATCGCTGTGCTCTGTCTTGCCAAGTATGCTAAAATCACAGAATAGCTAGCTTCGACATTCGATCCGCCTTTGGGCGAACCACTGGTCATGCGACGGCTTTTAGCATTTTTCCCCGGAAAATATACTGGCCTTCAATAACCAACCACACCATCTTGGAGTGACCTCTTGCCCCTACTGAATTTCATTCCAGCCCCCACCTGGCGTGATTTGGTCGATATCCTTTTTTTGACCCTGGTTGCCTATCAGCTTTACGAATGGTTTCGCGAGACCCGGGCTTTAAGAGTTCTTATCGGGCTGGTCGTGCTGGGGGGAATATATTCGGTGGCCAAGCTGTGGGGGCTATTCCTGACAACCTGGGTTTTCCAGATTTTGTGGCAAGTACTTTTAATATTGCTGTTGATTCTCTTTCAATCCGAGATCCGCCAGGTTTTGGAGAAGGTCAGTCCGTTGCGTTTCCTTAAATCGCGTCGGCGAGTCTTGCGGGGAACATTTAACAAAAATTTGGCACCGCTTTTATTCGAATTGGCAGCGGAGAAAACCGGTGCCCTGATTGTTCTAACCAGAGATGACAATCCTTCCGAGCTTATCCATGCCGGCCAAAAAATTATGGCCCTGCCGGATCCTTTGTTAATCAAGAGCATTTTCAATCACCACGCGCCGGCTCACGACGGTGCTGTGATCGTTAACCAGGAACGTCTGACTCACATGGGATGTATTTTGCCGTTGTCTGAAAAAGAGGACCTGCCGGATCAGTTCGGTACCCGGCACCGCGCGGCTCTGGGCCTGTCTGAGTTGACGGATGCCGTGTGTCTGGTAGTATCCGAAGAAAGATCCGAGGTGGTCAGTGTCGTCGGTGGTAAATTCGTCAGCTGGCAGCAATCGGAGAGCTTGCAGGAAAAGCTCAATGAATGGCTGGGAGGCCCGCAAATCCATGTGCCGACGATTCAACGGTTTTTGGAAGATTTTTTCATTAAAAACTGGAAACAGAAATTAACGGCCTTCGCGCTTGTTTCCATGGCCTGGTTATTTCTGGCAAGCCAACAGGAAATCAAGATTACTTTCAGCGCGCCGGTTCGTTTTGAGAACGCTGCGGCAGAGATACCGCAGGGACAGGGAGCAATGAAGGCGGTGGATTTGACTATTTCAGGTCGGCAGCGCCAGATCAAGGCAATACAGCCGGAGGAAGTGGTGGTGCGCGTAAATTTGAATGGATTGGCAGCCGGTAAACACAAGATCAGGTTAAGCGGTAAAAATGTTGATTTACCGTCCGGGGTAAAAGTCGAGCAAATCACACCGCCGAGTTTCGAGATCACCCTGCCCGCCAATTAATCCGCCCTGAGGGTTATTTACGAGCAAAATTCAGGTACTACAACGGCAAGCTTATGGTAAACTTTGCCCCGCCCTCGGCTAAATTATCGGCAATAATAGTTCCTTTATGGTCTTCGATGATACCATGACAGATCGAGAGTCCGACGCCCATGCCCAGCGTTTTTTTGCGCGTGAAAAATGGGTCGAAAATACTGTCCATATCGTTTTTGGAAACACCCGGGCCGGTGTCTTTGACAGTGATGATAAATTCTTCTCCCCGATTATCCGTGTCGATGCTGATTTCACCGCCAAATGAATGAGACCCCTTTATATTATTATGAAAGTCCGGCGAATTGATGATGGAATCTACGGCATTGTTGATCAAATTCATTATGACCTGACCGATTTGCTGGGGAGAAGCATTGATATTTGATGTTTCGGCAGCCAAGTTTAACTTGATGTTCACCATGTTTTTTTTCAAATAACTGCGTATCAGGGCGACTGTGTTTTCGATGACCTGATTAACATCCATCGGCTGCTTTTTCTCTTGGCCCGGCCGGTTAAGGTCAATGAGGTTTCGAACCGTATTTCGGATACTGACAAAGGCACTTTTAATCAGGTCTATATTTTTTAATAGATCCTCATCCTTGGCATGCTTCATTCGGATGACGCTCAACAGGGCGGTAATACCCTGCAAAGGAGAGTTGATTTCGTGGGCGATGGATGCCGCGAGTTGTCCGGTCGCTGCCAGCCGCTCCGATCGCAGCAACTGGTTGTGAAGTAACTTTGTTTCGGTAATATCTCTTGCGACGCATAAAAAACAGGGTTTTCCAAGATAAGAAACATAGCGGCAGTTGACCTCGTTCGGAATAACGCTGCCGCTTTTGGTTCTGATGTTGAGTTCAAAGCGGAGTTCTTTTTCCTGGGTGACCTTTTCCAACATGCCTTCGACGTATGGAACATGTTCGGTTTCCACAATTTTTGTGATATTTTGCTCCAAGAACTCGGCTTTGGTGTAGCCGGTACTTTGCAGGATTCGATCGTTGGATTCGATAAATCTTCCTTTAGGATTGAACAGAAACACCCCTTCGGCAACATTATCAAGCAATTCCTTATAGCGGGCCAATTCTTCGGCTTGTTTAAATTCGGTGGTGTTGGATGAGATAATGGTTGCGGCGATAACTTTGCGGCCCAGCCTTAAAGCGCCAATACGGTACGTATACCATTTAGAATCCATATGCGTACCCATACGGACTTCGAAACTTTCCGTCTCACCGGTCTGAAAGACCTTTTCGATGCACTCCTCGGCCAGGTAACGATATTCCTGTGGCAAAAATTGATAGAAACTCTTACCGATTGCTTTTTCAGGGGGCAGTTCAGCAATATCCTGATTTATAAAGCGAATAATCCCCTTGTGATCCACGGCGGTTATCATGTCCGGTGCGGTAGCCACCAATGAACGCCACAGCTCTTCGGATTCATTTAGTTTTTGTTTGGCAACTTTGAGTTTGTTGATGACGGATTGGGCATGGGAACCAAACATGATGAACAGGCACAGGACGATGACGCGCAGATAAATATCGTACAGATCGGGTCCGACAAGTTCGGCGATTAGATTGAAGTTATTGGAAAAAAAAACGTTTAATATGGAATCCAGCAACCAGTAGATGGTCGCAAGAGAGATTACGGCCAGTACCATTGAGTCCGGCAGGCCGGTGCGTACCGTAGTATCCGCAATTGTTTCAAATTTCGCTCGATCGCTGGATTCAAGCGGCCTGAGACGCATCGGTGATTTGGTTAATTTAAACGTCGAAGCATTCATACGGTTCACCCATCCTCTGCGCTCGGCGGCATAAAATTGGAAATTAAGAGTCGGTGTTCCTTAGGGACGGCTTCTGATGGCGTTCGGTTCAGATATTCGATACTTGATACTGGCTATCGAGCATCGAATGACGACTGATGAATCCTCCAGGCGTATCCGCCGCTGGCGGATCGATATGTGCCACTATTCATATTGCCAGTCTTATCCATTATGGCAGCTGTTTGAGCACCACCTGCAAGCCGAAGTGGTCGGATGCGAAAAGACCATTTGTCGGCCGAGTAAATATCAAATCTGCTTCCTTTATCATATTTGGGTCAAATTGATAAGATAAAAATATAAAATCAATTCGTCGTGCCATCTCACGGTCAAAATGAGCTTCTATCTCGTTCAATGGATCGCGCGGTGTGATGCCATTGGCCCAGAATGGCGAGGCATCATACCCGGTATTGGTATTATTGCCCGGATCCCAGGTAAATCCAATTTTATGCGGGTGTTTTACGGCATATGTATCCAACAGGGCAAGCTCGGCGACAAGTTCCGCCATTTCAGAAGATCCAGCCGTGGCATTAAAATCTCCCATAATTACGTAAGGATATTTATATTTTTGCGTGATATCTTTTACAAAATCAATGAGCCGTGAGATTTCTTGCTGTCGGCGTCTATTGCTTTTTTTAATGGATTCCAGCAGGTTTTCTTTTGCCTTTGGTGGAATATCGTAGTTCTCGATCATTACCGTTAAGCTTTTTTGCCAGGTTGTGTTCCAAATAACGCTGTAATGGATTTGAGTATTGAAGACAATCAGCGAATGGCCCCGGATATTGACCCGGGCGGCAATGACATCGCGTAATTCCCTAAAATGCATCGATAAATATTTGGTCTGCAACCCCATACCACTGAGACGTCGGCGGCCGAGGTATTTTAAGCGATGGCCCTTTTGAGCCAGAATGGCATTTCCGGCTGTAAAATTCCTAGGAATACCGAATCCCATTAACTTGATGCCGGAATTGGTTACTTTCCAAACCGCCTCGTAGCCCAGGGCATTTGATAATTTTCTCACATATTCCGGCAGCGGGTTTGCTTCCTGAATCCCCATAACATCCGGCTGCAAATCCTTAAATCCATTGGTCAGATTTTTGAATCTGGCGGCCCTTATTTTACTGGATTCATATTCTCCGAATTTAACAATGCCGCGGCAGTCCAATCCGAACCAGACATTCATATTGGCCAGCGTAATGTCTTTGTTGCAAATCTGACTATTCATAATGATTCTTCTTTAATTTGATCCTGCCGTTGAATATACTAACCTATTATTCGGAAACTATTAAAGTGTGACAATTACAGGCATAATATATGACAATTATTGTCAATATTTCAACCAACAGCCTTTCAAGTATTGCGCTAAGTTTCTGAAAATAAATTAAATTTTTCAATTCCGATGAATTGGCATAAAAATTGTGTAAACTTTTTATTTCAACCGTTTTATTTGACTGGGGAAGCCACACCATCTTGCGCTGGAAAATATATTTCCAGCTTGCATTGAAACAAAAAATGGCAATTGTGGCAAAGGATTTATTCTTAATAGGGGAAACAGGAGCTTTTATGGAGCATTTTGAGGAGCTGGCAACTGCACATATCTGTGCTGCCCACGAGGTACAAGCAGGAGTTGACACTTTGGAAAAAAGTGCATTCGAAAGGGGTCTGCCGGAAAATGGGAAAACATTATCCGATTCGGCAAGCCGTCATCTGCAAGATAATATCCAACCGAATCTCAACCGCACAGTGGCGGGCGAGCCTGATGATATGCCTCCCGTGATATTGCTTATCGATGATGAAGAGAGTTTTCGGTGTGTCATAAAGCAAGTTTTAGTCAATGACGGATTCGAAGTTGTGGAGGCTGCCAACGGCAAGGAGGGCATCCAGTATTTTTATGAAAAACCTGCTGATATGATTATCACCGATATCATCATGCCGGAGAAAGAGGGGATTGAAACCATTATCGAACTTAAAAAAGCTTTTCCGGATGTTAAACTGATCGCGATGTCCGGCGGCGGCTGGTATGGAACGGATATAGATTTTGATATGGCGAAAAAACTGGGGGCTAAAACCCTTGATAAACCATTTGCACTGCAAGAATTACTGGATGTCGTTCACGAACTTTTGAATTAATTAATCCGCCTTTTAAACCCATCCTTGTATTGCGGTATACAAAAAATCTAACCGAATCTAAATGGCGTCGGATTTGTTTGTATGAAAACCTACAAAGTTTATATGTGCCGGATCATATTTTAAAACAGAATTTAGGCCTATTTTTCAATGCTGGTGCTTGCGATCAGCTAGATAGTTGTTAATTTCCTTGTCTATAATTACTCCGCCCTGAATAATAGCAATAGCAGGATTGGATTAAACCTAATGGTCCGTATGAAACGGATGTAAATATTTTAAGGTTGTTCGCACGAATTTCCGCAGAGCTAGTTTTTTCACTAGTCATTAATCGACGATTCCAAGGGTAAACGCGCAATAATTTCTGACCCAGTGTATCCCATGAAAAAAAATCTTCCCCGACAGTTGAACGAGAATCGTCAAAAACGTATGAATAACCGGCTGAAATATTGGCTATCGAATATGACCGCCGACCAGTAAGAGGCAATCTCTTCCTGGAGTGAGCAGATGGTGCCCATAACTGAAGACTGGCTGCGGAATCGTGAAATGATCCAGGCCGCAGCGCGACGTCTGCTCGCTCGAAGAAGCAGCACGCCGGAATTCCGGGCAGCCCTGCTGGGCTTCATCTTAAATCCCGAACTTATAAGGACCCCGGCCTATCAAGCGAAAATAGAGACCAACATCGAAATTACCATCAACTTCATCATTCGATTGAATCGACTGTTAACCCCGGCACAGCGATCTTATCTCTTAAAACGAATTGAATCTCTGGCGGCAGACTTTGATAAACTCAGCTGTGATCCGAAAGATGTACCAAGGCCGGGTCCGCCTGAGGCGGAGAAATGAATATTGAAAAATGAATAATGAATATTTATTGATATCGCTTCGCTCCGTCGTTTTTAATATTGCCTGCCGAATGCCGGAAGGAAGAATTCTATCATTTTGAATAATTAGATTGAGGACAGCGATTCCATCCTTCGACATTGTGCGGTTCGATATTCGATATTCTGCGGTTCGCTGTCCAACCGAGGCCGCATTTTCTTATCGATCCTTCGGACCTGGAAATTTTGCGTATATATCCTGATCTTTCGCAAATGCTGCTTCACCGGCGATGCGATAGTTGCTCAGATGGTCCTGGGGAATGGTTCGGGTAAACAGACAGTCGTTTTGCCAGTCAATATAGATTGGTTTGGGCCGTAATACGCGAGGATTGACCTGCAGATCCCGGCAGATCAATTCGGCCAGGTGCAGCTTCTTTTTATATTTGCCGGTTAAGCGTGAAAAAGGTATTTCGCGGGCAGCTAGAATTCTGTCCATAATCCCCTCATCCAGTGTCTCAAGAACCTGAATCAGGGTTGAGTAGGATTTTGCTGCGCCCTTGGCGGATTCTTCCAGAGAAATAATGGTGTATCCCTGTTTATAATTGGTTAAATTGACAATTCTTGATTTGCCCGTGATCACGCGCTCATCGTTTTGACAAATTTCTGTAACAGGTGGATAAAATTGGGGTTCGGGAAACACCTGATTCAATCGTAGGGCAATCGCCGCATATGTTGCAGAATAGTTGCCGGATGGATTCCAGACGGACCAGCTGTTGGTATGCGCCTGGGACAGGCCATCGATCTGGGCGTTGATTTCCGCCGGTGTATACCAGAATCCCTGGATCCACGGGCGAATCTTTTTACCCGTGCGCTTTTGCATCCGCTTCGTACTGAGCTCCATGATTTCGAGCGGGTTTTCTGCGGGTTTCTGTTGTCCCAAAAAGCCTTTTGGAAAATGTGATGGGTAGAACATCGGGCAAATTACATCGACATTCGGCGCCATGGCCTCTATCTGCTGGCCGACACCGAAATCTTTGGTTTTCCATGCCACCAATCCGAATACATCGACCGAAATGGTTATTCCGGTTGGCTTCAACTTTTTGTAGGCCGTTTCTAAAAATTTGCCGATGCATTCTGTCCTGGTAGAATTTTCGGGTTTAGCCGGGTAATTAATTACGGAAAGGTCACCGTCACTGGGAAATCGAATATAATCAAATTGAATTTCGTCAAAGCCAAGATCCACCAGCTCCTGACAAAGCGCGATATTGTATTGCCAAACCTTCCGGTTAAATGGATTGGCCCAGTATAAACCATTTTTATCATTCCACGGTCCGCCGGTTCGTACGTCCAGAATACCCAAGAAAGGATTATGGTAGACCAGCCGGTGATCGACGAAAACATCTAATTTCGCAATACACCAAAATCCCTGCTGCTTTAACCGTCGCAAAGTGTGTTCGACCAATCCGTTTGAGGCGACGGCACCCATTTTTTTGGCAAGTTGATTGTTGGATTTCCATCGAATCCACCCGTGAGGGTCCTTAACATGCAGCACCACGGCATTCAGGCCGGTCAGCTTTGCATAGTGGGTGAATTCACTGATCTTGCGATCCGTAAAACAATGGGAAGGTAAATAGACAGCTTTGATGTTTTCAGTTAGTGCTGCGCAGGTATCAGAGGCGATAAAGATATGGCCCATTAAAAAAACGCCAAATAAAAAGGAAATCAATTTGGCCTGTTTCCCCGGCTTTAAGATCGGCACGTGGTTTCCTCTCGCTTTCCGTTGGATTTATTCAAATCGCATGGCATCTGCCATGGGTTAATCTTATGGCGGATCAACCTAATCGGGCTCGATATAAAGATATATCGGTTGTTTAGTTTAATTCTTGAGTGGGTGATCAACAGACAGAGATAAATTGGGGTAAAAAACCGGGGTTATACGGTGAGGGAATCCAGCATTGGATCTTCAGTGAAGTTTGAGGTCAAATTGTCGCAATTGATTGGGGCGGTAATTGTTGCTCTAAAATTCAGTTAATATTTCAATGGTTTAAACATTTAAAGTCTGATATAATGGGTGAATATGAAATTGTTCTTCAGATTGCCATTCATGCTGGGTTTATTGATATTTTATGCCTTTGGCTGGCATAGCATTGCTAGCGTTGGGAAAACAGCTTTTGCTTTTGAAATCGATGCGGATAAGGTTTTATGGAATCATCTTTCCTACAGGGCCAAAAGTATTTTTGGCAAAGTGACAACCGATATCTACCTTTCGGCCTCTCAGGCTGAAGCAGCGGCCGATTTTCTAATCCCTGTGCCCGGCGGTGGCGCCGTGCCCACGTCCCGCGCGACCGTATTTTCCATAAAAATTAACTCGAATATAAAACCACTGCTGGGTTACAAAGAATTTTTAACCACTCAATCATGGATAGATTCGAATGGTGCCGCCGCACTGCAGCGAATCAGGCAACGTCTGGGGAAAGAAAAGTGGCAAAAGAGCTACCGTTATACGGATACGGGCGTTTTTCGGCTGAAGAAAATGCCGAAGGATTCACGGGAGGCGAATTTGCCGCTGGAGAACTGGACCAAGGCCAGGGAATCATTTTATCCCTATGACCCTGCAAGCCCGGGATGTTCAACCGTGTTGGAGCCGAGTGGCCTTTTTTTGGTTGCATCGGTCATAAAACAATGGAAACCGGATACCCCCCTGAATTTGTGTGTTTTTAATAAAAAACAATTGCACCAGGTTAAGGTGTCCGTCGACGGACCGCGGCGGTTGAAAGTGAAGTATATCGAAAAGTCGGGGACCAATCAAACGCGCCGAGATACTGTAATTGATGCCATTCAGGTATCCTTTGAGCCGCGCTGCCTGGCGCAAAACAACGAAGAACCGGAGGAGTTTTCATTCCTGGGGCTTAAAGGCGATTTTGATATATACGTAGACCCAGATTCCGGTCTTCCGGTTCAGGTGAGCGGCAGGATCGCCACTATCGGCAAAATCGACATCAGGCTGCAGAAAGTGGCGTTTGCGCAAGACCTCAGATAAGACAGGGGACAGGTGATTTTATTCCATTTTGTGGATTGGAGCAACCACCGCTGCTCCGAGGTGGCGACAAAGCCGGGTTTCCAGGCTCCGGATTATTTGCTACTTGCTACTCGAATCTGTTTATAGACCAGCAAATATCGCCGTCCTTAATTCGCCAAATTATCTCTACCGAGGGGAGTTAATACGGCACTGATGCTTTTATTTCGTCGATCGATCCACCCCTGGCGATCAACTCAATCGCCTGGGCAGCCGCTTTTCCTGCCCCAATCTCAAGCCCGTGGGGACGGACGAATTTCAGCACAAATTGCTGTCGTTGATCACAATGCCTGTCCTCACCATCCAGCAGACGCACTATAGAATCAATGGCCTCTTGGGGAGAATGATTTATATCAAGCACGTCTGCCTGAAGAAGTTGCCTAAAATGAACTGTTTTTTCCTGAGTTAATTGGTATTGATCAGTCAAAACCGTCAAACAGGGCTTAGCGTTGACAATGGCGTCAATCATTCCAGAGGTATTGATCCCAAGGGTGAACTCACAATGCCTTAGAGCGTTATAAAAATCACGTTGTGAATCCCGGGCTTCAGGCAAAGCACCATCTTTGGGCCAAACTACAAGGCGGTCTCCGATCAACTGATTATAGTGTTTTGCGTTTACAGGATGAGGCCTTGCAAGCATACCTATATTTCGAATACTTGTTTTGGAATGTGATTTCAAACCGTTATAAATGCTCTGCGGTAGCCAGGTTTCATCACGGGCAATTTTTGCGGAAGAACCAAGATATACAAAAAATGGTTTCGTGTGATCAAGCCCCATTCTCTGGCAAAAAATGCGACGATCTTCCAGCAGTTTGCTGGCATCAAACCACTTGTCAAAAAATGGCGACCCGGTAATAAACACATTCTCCTCCGGCACGCTGTGGATATTTATGGCCTCACTGCGCTGTTCTTCGTTCCATACCAGCGTCAGATCGGGGATGACATGGAAGATGCCTTTGGTCGTAAGGTTATCCCAGCTAATGACCGGTACAACAGTTGGAATATTGAGTATTTTCGCCGCTTTTACATATTCTACTTCCTCTGAATAACGTTGGTTCATCGGCGTGACTACAATAACATCGGGTTTTCTGTGAAGTAAATCTGCGGTTATCTTCTGATCCGGTGGGACATGCGTTTCAACGGCAGCAAGCCACTGGTAAACCGGGCTGTGGGAAAGCAAGAATCGAACAGGTCGAAAATATACAAATTTCCTTATTATCCTAGGAAGATATCCGTTCCAGCGTTTGAGGTAGTAAGACGATTGGTCGCCACGTTTAGTGTAGCTTATGTAACTGCGGAACTCCCGTGAAAAGAAAATCCATCGGCGCCATTTATCGGTCCGTTGCACGGACCAATCCATAGCAACATTGTCAGTTCGGCTAATGAATTGCCGAACAACATGATCGGAGGTGGTTTTGCTCCAGACCGGATCAAAAAGCAGTTGGATTTGGTGACCAGAACTGTCAAGTGATTTGACAATTGATGACATGTATGAAAATTGCGATAAAGATTTAATCACAAATAGTACTTTTAATGGTATTCTCCCAGCGCCGGTCATCCGTTTAAAGAGGGCATTATTCATAGGCATTCTATTTAATCCTAAAGCGCAGCTTCCGATCTTTGTGAACTATGTCAAACGTTTTCCCCTTCCCTGGAAATTTTTTCAGTTTCAACCAAACTTTGAAAGTCCGTCTCCGGGCATAGCTTTGCACTTCTAATAAGAGTTGTTCTCCAGCTTCAGCAGTTACCATCTTCGCTTGGATCATCACTCTGATAATCTCTTGTGAAAAATCGATATACTCGTAGGCTAATGCCAAGAGAAGTAATTGTAATAATTTCGTTTTGCAGCCATTGGCCTCCGGATTATCCTTATGCCAATTGTTGTGGCGACTTTCCGTGGAGCAATTTCCTTGGTTATAAGAGGAATCTATTATTTCCGCTGGTTCCCTTAGATATAAGGCATGGGCCCATATTATTTCTCGCTTTGAAAACAGTGTTGCACTGAGATTCCTTCGACGAGAAAGTGCCCGGTCAAGTTCAAAAATTCGAAAACCGTTATCTCGCAGAAATTTGTCGACTTCAGAAAATAAAGGCTGTGATTGGTAAAATTCCTGAAATGACACCTCGACTGCTATGCCGATCAAAAAATTCTTGAGCATCCGATGTCCAGACTTCAGAATGTCCAGTTCAGTGCCCTGAGTGTCAAGTTTCAAAAAACAGGTATCACGGAAACCAAATTGGTCAGCTGCTTTGTCAAGCGTCATCAAATCCACTTCCTGTCGATCGACAACTTGGAAAGCATCAGCAGAAGGATATCTTTCAACAACGCTTGGATTAGGTGATAATAAAGAACTCATTCCGGGTTGTTTTGTAACATGTAAGGTATGCTTACCCTCAGCCAATCCCAACGCATATGGAACCGTGGTTACGTTTTGCCAGGGTGCTTCAAACTTCAATTGATTGCGGGCTTTTTGTTCGGGTTCTATGGCGACATAATGAATAAATGGTGCAAAACGTATTAGCTCTTTGATTGCCCCACCTCTGGCACCGACATCTACTACTTTGACACGGGCCTCTTTCAACGCTGCTGATAACTGCGGCAAAGGCTCTTTTTTCCAAAATTTTAGAAGCCCCTCGTTTTTCAATCCATAAAGGTTATGAGATTTCATATTGTATCGATATCAAAAATTAGGTGAGGTTGATTAAAGTGATATGCCAGTAGATGGTTGCAATAGAGATTACGGCCAGTACCGTTGGGTCTGGCTGGTCGGCCCGCAATGCAGAAGATACTTTTGTTTCAGACATAGTCATAGAGTCTGACCAAATTTATCATATCTGGGTCAAATTGCAAAGATAAAAAAATACGTTGAAACAATGCCGGTTTGAACGGTTCATTATTGATAAATTAATATTTCAATGGTTTAAGCACTTAAAGTCTGGTATAAAAGGTTCATGCCAAATGAAAAAGAGTGTATTTCCGTGAAAAAACCGGTTCTGTTAATTCCGGTGGAAAACCAGGTACGCGAACTGGACGCCAAACTTTTGCTGGCATGTGTGGCCGCCCAACGGGGCCTGACTTCCATCATCGGGCCCAAACGCAAAATCGAAAACCACATCGCGTCCTTTCCGCGCGGTGTCTTCTTGTCCAAATCTCTGAGAATCGTAAAACGCAGGTTTTTCCCGATCGCCCGTTTGCTGGGTCATGAAATAGTGGCCTGGGATGAAGAGGCGCTGGTTCATCTGCCGGCCGAGACATATTTTTCGCGTCGACTTTCGCCCGCAGGTATGGAGTATGTATCCCATTTGTTTGCCTGGGGTGAAGACAATGCTGAATTGTGGCGCCGGTATCCCCAACTGCCACCGGCAATTCCGATCCATATCACCGGCAATCCGCGGGTTGACCTGCTGCGGCCGGATATGCAGGGGTATTATAAAGCCGAGGCCGATCAGATCCGCAAGACACACGGCGATTTCATCCTCGTTAATACCAATTTCAATCATGTCAATGCCTTCTATCCGGCCCAGAATTTGTTCCAGCCGGTGACGGCGCCCGGGGATGAAGCCAAGTTCGGCCAGGCCGCCCGCGGCATGACCCGGGAGTATGCCGAGGGGTTTCGGGACCATAAACAGGCCGTCTTTGAAGATTTCCAGAAACTGATTCCCGAGTTGGAGCGTGCCTTCCCGGAAAACACCATTGTGGTGCGGCCGCATCCCACTGAAAATCAGGAAATCTATCACAGGCTCGCTGACCGATGCCAGCGCGTGCGGGTAACCAATGAGGGCAACGTGGTGCCCTGGCTAATGGCCGCTAAAGCAATCATTCACAACGGATGTACCACAGGGGTTGAAGCCTATCTCATGCGCGTTCCTGCCGTTTCTTACCGGGCGACGGTCAATGACTACTATGACGACGGCTTTTATCAGTTGCCCAACCGCTTGAGTCATCAGTGTTTCGATTTCAAAGAATTACGGTCAACGCTCGCGCAAATTCTTAGCGGTGAACTCGGTGCTGCTGACGGCGGGGAAAGAAAAACGCTGATCGATCGTTTTTTAGCGGGCCGGGAAGGTCCGCTCGCCTGTGAACGGATGGTCGATATTTTGGCAACCATCGCCGCCGACCTGTCCCAAACACCGGAACCGGAACTGTACAGACGGATGGAAGGCTGGTTTAAGGCAACTCACCGCCGTATGAACAAGGTCTATAAAGCGTATCGGCCGGGGTCATTTAAATCAGTGGATTTCGAGCGACATCGCTATCCCGGGATTAGTTCCGCTGAGCTGGCGGAAAAGCTGGATCGTTTCCAGCAACTGCTCGGCCTCGACGCCAAACTGCATCTGGAACAAATCTATGATAAAGTATTTGAAATCAGGTGCAGATAAAGGGTTCACGCAGCAAAATGCAATTGCCCGATTCTAATCCTATGCATCACCAAGAATTGTTTTGCAGGTAGGAATTAAATCTTCTAACCGTGAATGATATTGCGGCCCAGGGAAACAACAGCAACCGCACTAGCGGCCACCACTGCGGGACATCTGCTGGAGATAATACGGTCGATTGGTTCAAATTCTCAATGGCTTCCACAAAAATAGGTGTACATTCTTTATCCAGTCCATGAGGACGAACAAAGCTTCGGATGAAATCTTTGATGCGCGCCTGATAGGATTTGCGGTTGGCTAAAACCCGGCTTAATTGTTGAAGATGTTCATCCAGGTCCTGACTGATGTTTAGAAGGCCGCCATCCACCAGGTGGTGAAAATGAATCGTACCGTTCTGGGTATCCTTGAATTGTGGCGCTAAGACCGTCAGGACGGGCTTATTCAGAATGCCGGATTCAATCATCGGGCTGGTATTGATGCCGATCGTAGCAACACTGTGATACATGGAATCGAAGAAATCATTTAACGAATCCCCATGGATCGGATTGGCTCCCTGCCGGGGATAAATCGCGACATTTTCATGATCTGAAAAATTTACCCGGCCCCACTGGTTTGCATTTTGGGGGTGGGGCCTGACCAAAACGCCAATCCTGTTGAGCTGGGGATCCGGTGACCTTCGCAGGCGATCAATCCAATCGGCTACAAAATCTACTTCGCGGGGCGCGATAAAGCCCGATGAGCACAGGTAGAGAATATAAGGACCTTTATCAGACAGACCGACTTTTTTACGAAATTCTTCCCCCGAGGTAGAGGGTCGGCGCTCAAACAAACGATCGTAGCACTGGGCTCCCGTAATGATAATTTTCTCGGCCGGTATGCGGTGGAATTCGACCGCCTCCTGTTCTTGATTTTTATTCCATACCAAAACGACATCGGGCTCTATTTGAATCAAACTCTTGTTTGACAGATTATCCCAACTGGCAACACCCAGTGCGGTGTTGATGCCCAGCGCCCTGGCACACTTCAGCCAATCAAGTTGACTGACGCTCATATCGATCAGGGGCGTTACCAAAAACGCGTCCGGCCGATTGGATCTGAAAAATTTTAGTATCGCGCGATCCAATGGCAGACTGCGTTCGATTATTCTTAAGACGTTTACCACGGCCCATAATCGATTGCGATTGTGGCCGACGATTAGCCTGACCAGCCAGCTCACGGGCCGCGGAAGCATGGCAGCCGCTCTGGCTCTGAGTTTATATGCGTCATTGTAATAGGGATCTAAAAACCGCAGATAAGTTTGCAGCACCCGGATGAATTCAGCCGGTTTTTTCCAAAGCCAAATTCGTTTTGGAGGAATAATATAACTCACCCCGGGAATATCTTTTACTTCCTGATCGATCGCGGTTCGGGGATAAATTTCGTCTATTTTTAAAAAGCCCAGCTGAACCCGGTGGCCCCTGGCAGCGAGCAGGCGCACCACAGATGCATAGTTGCGCAGGTATCCCGATTTTTTCATCAAGAAAAATATCTTCATTGCTGGCCAACTTTTCCTTGTGTCATTTCCTTATCGATGTTCAGGCCGCTTTGGACAAGCGCCGGTTTTTGAGGCGCCGTTTTAGTTTTTTTATCCATGGCTTTTTCGCGTGGCGCCATTCATGATATGAGCCGATCCAACTGCCTTCACCCAGGCGGCCCAGCTGGCGAAGCAAATACGACACGGCAATTTTAGCGCCCCCATAACGATATCGCCAATTCCGGGTTGGCGGCTGCAGAACGGTGTTCCACGCCAGGGCGGCGGCATTGACCAGCGGCCAGGGCAAAAAGAGGTACCAGGGCTTTTGGACAAAAAGCGACCGCTTTTGTCTGGCAATGCTAAAGGCGGCGTTTTTGCGCCGGTACCATAATTCGGCGTCGACCTGAATGAAATGTCCCTGAAGACAAAGCTCATGCATAAGAATTGCATCCGGAAACAATACACGCCGAAAAACTCCGGACCGGCGCAGAGCGGGTGCACGGAACAGCCCATACACCATATAACCGAACTTCGGCGCATCGCGACAGACGGCCCTGATTCTCTGTGCTTCGCTCAGACCGCCGGTGGAAAATACGAAAGGCTTCTTTTTCGGATGTCGCCGGCCTTCAAGATCGATCGACACCCACCGGGGATAAACCAGAACTGCCTCAGGATTGGCATTCAAAGCAAGAATCATCGACTCCAGCCACTGCGGGTGCCAGACATCATGATCACTGACCCAGGCATAGTAGTCCGGCTTGCCAGCCTGCTGGAAGCAAGATCTCCAGTTTCCAACCATCCCTTTGCGCGACCTGTTCTTCATATAAATTATGCGGTTATCCTGGGACGCAAATTGTTTAATGATTGCTTGCGGCCCGGGTTCAGTCGAGTCGTCGACCACGAGTAATCGAAAATCGCGATATGTCTGCGCCAGGATGGAGCTTAAGGCCTGCGGTAGAAATTGCGTTTGATTATACAACGGCATACCCAGATACACTTGCGGTTTAGGCAGTTTAACACAATCGTTGCTCCGATTCCCCTGCTTTACCGGGTTATGCGAGAATGTCGGCTCGCGAATGCCTGATTTATGTTCTGAGCTTTTAGAGGGCCCCATGTGATTAAAAACGTACGGTTTCGTTTAAAAATTTCTGATAATCATCCTGCGTCATCGCGGCTATAATTTTCGATTGATCCATACTCAAAGTCGGGTTCTCTTTGCTTTGACGTTTGATAGAATCAACCGTCGCCATTTTGAAACTGGTGTCGATTGAAATTGGATCGCCATTAAATGTTGGTATCAAGAGGATAGAATCATACGGCAGCCCTAAAAACCCGGCCAGATGCCGCATCACCGGTTCGGGTTTGTTTACCAATTCTTCAGCGCTAATCAGGCAGGTGCGATCAGCAAAGCGATCCTTGATCCATAGCACCGAACGGAGATTTTCCTGCCAGCGCATCACGGACCAGTTGACATCCGCGTACTTTTCCGGTTGCGCTTGCAAGGCAGAACGATACCAGGTTTGTGGATTCGCAATCAAACAAATCAGCCGGCCGTCCGGATAAATACTAAAGAAACCCGCCGTCTTCTCTTTCAGCGTGGCCACGCCTGGCGCCGATACGGTAACAAAATTTTTGAGCCGGCTGTGATTTTGGTAATTTAACCAGGCCCCAAAGCAGGCCGTCACATAGCCATCGAACACATCTCGCGGCTTTAGCGGTTTGATGGTGTTTAAATACTTTAAAAAAATCTGTTTTTGCAGCAAAGGAAGAAACACAAACGGCAACGCCCCTTTGTGGTTTGTGGCCGGCTTGAATCTTGGCGGTATGTGTCGGGGATTTAAAAAATCAATAAATATTTCGATCCAGCGTTGCGGATCGTCATTGGGATCAATTTCGGCCCAGGGAATTTCGGCAGGAGCTCCATTCAGCAATTCATCCGGAAAGGCGAAGATCGCGGGATGTCCATCGAAAAGTCTGTTGAGCAGTGAGCCCCCGGAGTGGGCAAATTGAGATATCCATACCTGGGGTGTCGTGATCGGTGATACGTGCTTCAGACAAGTCTGGAAAAGCGCCTTGAAACTGGCTTCCTTGCGGTTGCAGTATTCATTTATCAACCGGGTTCGTGATTTATTCTTAAGGCGGACGCTCAATTGTTTCTGTTTTTGTTCAGAAATAAGGGCCCTTATTATCCTTTTGGCCAATTTATTCTTTGTATCCATTTTCCTGATGGTTTGATAATACATCAACCGGCGTCCTTTTTTGCACCCTTTGGTGATTACCGATTCACGGCTGTTTTTTCCGGCCTGCAGGGGCCGGTGTTATTTTTTTTCGTTATTGCCTTGCCCCGGGGATTTTACCCGCTGCACAGGACGCGATAAACTGTTCATAGGCGCTCAGCACATCGCGTCTGTCGTCACCGCCCCGGACAACTTGCGCGATGAATTTTGCGACATTGGCTTCGTCATAGGGAACACCGGTCCTGTCGGCCTCCAAAGACGCTAAGGCCTGTTTGAGCTCATCTTCATTGTGGATTGTCCAACAGGCGTTTAATTCTTCAAACAGGGTTGTATTGGCATGCAGATATTTGAGGTAAAGGGCCGGCTTGCCCCGCATGAGCGCCTCCGTGATAACGCTGGAACCCACAACGAGAAGAACATCGGCCCACTCGCACAATTTAGCCGTCAGCATATAGGATACATCGGGCAGGGGGTAATTGCCGAATTGGTCGATCTTGCGCGTCCGGGGATGAGGTTTGATCACGGCCTCAATACCGCTGCGTTCAGCGATCAGCCGGCATGAAGCAAACATCCGCTCCATATCCAGCTGGCATTGGGGCTTGGAAGGCATTAGAACAACTTTTAATTTTGCCGAATTACGACTGAACGCCGCACCTGCCTCCGGAAGAATTTTATGGTTTTGCTCCAGCCAGGCGCTGCAGTATCTGGCGCTGCCCAGCACTGAAATTTTGTCCTCGGCAACGCCGGATTTAACCAGCATATCTTTGCGCAGTTTATTGGGTGCGATGATGAAGTCGAAACGGTTAAATTTGGCAAACCGGCGCGCATCCGTCGCTTTGGGCTTTGTCACTTCATTGGTATACAGTTGAACCCCATGGGGCAGGGCCACAGATGGGATGGACATCCGCCTGGAAGCCTTTAGAAAGGCGTCCACCACAAATAGCCTTGGCATGATGTAGTCAAAACAAACGACTTGAGCCCCGCTGCGTTCGAGAACGGAACGCGCCCAGCGGTGATCGTAGTAAATTTTACGGGCCAATTTGTAAAACATGGATCCCAGAAGACCGGCACCTCGGCTCAAAACTCCCAAGAGCGGCCCGGATGGTCCATTTATATTTAGCAGCAGTTGGTTTTGGGCCCTGTAACTCCTGCGAATAATAGCGTAAAGGATTTTATGGACCGGTCCCAACGTTTCATCAAATGCCTCATACAGATAATCGACAGCCACACCTTGTTCTTTTAAAAAACGAAGACGGTAATCCTGGTGGATATCATATCGCAGACTCATACAGTAAACCGCAACCCGATAGTTGTCCCGCTGCAGTTTCCAGGCAACGGGCGTTAGGTGGTCGATGTCGTTAAAGTGTCTTACGAAAAATAAATACATATGCGTAATCTTCGAAATTTTTGGCACCGGACAGGCGCGCGATTCTTGACTCGGGATTCAGGAAATCGACTCAACCGATTCAAGGACCTGCCGATATACATCGCCCGTCATCTCCTCGATGGTATTTAATGCTTCCGGGCTTAAGGTCTTGTATCTTTCGAGCGCACTGACCATGATGCCCGGGCTTTCAATCTTGAAACTTGTATTCGGTTTAACCGGAATTTTGTTAAAGGTCGGCGTCAATAATATATCATCGAACCCGATGGCTAGAAAATCGGCCAGATGCCGCATAACCGATTCGTTGCGCTGGATTAAATTTTCGAAGGTGATCATACAGACGCGATCGCCAAAAGCTTTCTTATTGCGAACCATACTGCGAGCGCTTGCATTCCATTGCTCCAGCGCTTTTTTGATATCGCCGTATTTATCTGTTTCATGTCGGTTGGCGGAGGGAAACCAGTTTTTAGGATCGCGCACCACAGAGATCAAGCGACCTTCAGGGTATATGTCAAAAAACGATTCCATGTTCGCATCCGAGAACGCCAGCCGGGGCGTAAAAGCGGTAACGAACTTTTTAGAACCGATACGATTCTGATTGTTGAGCCAGGCGCCGAAATAGGAAGTCATGTAGGCGTCAAAAACATCCCGTCTGGTTACGGCTGCGACGGAATCAACATATTTGAGAAAAATTTCTTTCTGCAGCGACGGCAAAAAAATGAAAAGAAAGGTGTCCTTATACTTTGCCATTTTTTTATAGCCGTATCGAAAATGCCGGACTACAATATCTTCGAAAAAAATTTCAAACCAGCGCTCAGGATGGTCGGCAAGATCGATCGGCGGCCAGTCATCCTTTCTTGGATAGCCGAACTTCAGTTCGTGCGGATGGGCATGAACTTCCGGATGACCATCGAAAAGCTGGTTTAACATGGATCCCCCCGACCGCTGGATCTGTGAAATCAGAACCAGCGGCGACGTCACCGGCTGGACAGTTTCCAGCCAAAACCGGCAGGCGTCATCGAAAAGCGCCTGGCTTTCTGCTAATTTCTTGTTGAACATCTGTTTGACTTCCAGGACTCCCGCCTTCTATTTTGTTAGCCGCTGAATTATGGGATCCAGGTAGCGCAGGATACTGTTTTTGGTTGCCTTACGGGGCAACTCCTGCATATAGACCGAAGCGTAGCGGGGTTCAATTACCGGATCCGGGCTGGGAGTCCAGTCATTGCCGTCATAGCCGAAAAATTCCATGTAGGCGTCAAAGGCCGGTTTGTAAAGGGCCATGTCCGCTTCGGTAAACCAGTGGCGCCAGTCCCCGCTGGCTTTTTTGCGAATCACCTTGGCTTTGCCGGATGCACTCGGTACTTCGGCATCGGACTGGATTGCAAAGCCCAGATAGTGATTGAGGTCTTTGACATGATTGTCTACCATATCCTCAAACCTAAAAAAGAACCAGTCGTTTCCCAGAATGTTGACAAACTTCAGCATTTGCTCATAGCGGTGCTGTTCCGCCTCAACCACTTGATCGGCGGTCCGGGGCCAGTCATCGTGCCCCGTATAGCGGCAAATTTCATGAAAAGGGATGGAGCGGGGGGCCTTCTCCTTTTTCAAAACTAAATCCAGGTGCGCTTCATATTGCTTTTTTCTGCCCGAATAGCCCCGATGCCATCGATACAGCATGCGGCTGACCGCCGCATCGCGGGGATCACGGGCCATCCAGATTTTCCGATCATAGTGCTCTTTGCTCAAGTGTTCCTTGAACACGTCGAAGCTTTTACCTTTGCGCTCTTCATAGGTGTGTTTATAGACGGCATTCTCATAATCGCCGATATATTTACCCGGTTGACCGCCGGAAAAGGCATGGCAGTTTGGCAGGCCGCCGGCCACCTTGTACACCATGGCGGTGGTGCCTGTTTTTCCTGTCCCTAAAATCAATACTTTCATTTTAAGTCTCCTCAGACCGACATTCGAAAGAGAACCTCGTTGAGCTGCTCAACTTTTAGTCTGGTCGTATCTTTGAGAATGTGCTGTAATCGTTTTATCTTGCTGTTGATCGTATCTATCGATATTCCCGGATAGCGGTGGCGTTGGAATTCGGGTCGATTGTGGGATCCGGGTAATTTGGGTTTGAGCCGTTTGTACAGGTGGTACCCATCGGCAATCAGCCGACGCTGGAGGCGATCCCATAATGAGAGCTGGTCGTTATCGGTGCGATCGGTCACGGCCTCTGCAAGGACGTCCACCATTTTTTCGCAGGCCAGAGGCCCGTCCTGGGACGACAGATAGCTCTTTACGAGCGCATTGCGCTCATCACCGTCGGCAACACCCAGGCTGCCTGAGAATATTTGATGGATCGTGTCCCGCAGCTGATCGAAATTAAAGCACTGATGGCTCACCGCGTTTGGCAGGCGGTAAAAGCCGTTGTCATAAATATCGTCAACAGATTCCCGGTAGCTGATGGACGGCACCCCCATGACAAAGGATTCCACGCCGGTCGTACATCCGTTGTGCAATACCACCCTGGTGGCCAGGATCCAGGGCACGACATTGCCCTCATTGGTTACATGGACGCGCGAACAGCGGGCCGCAATATCTTTATACACATCATGGCGTTCTGTTGGATGGGGGCGAATGATGATGTTTAAGTCCGGAAACACTCGATCCAGTTTGGGAATGAGATGCTGGAAACTTTTAAATACTGCATGCTTGTGATCCCACAGCCCTTGAGCATATTCACGGCTCATACCGCGGGCAGCCCGGCCAAATTTGGCTAATTCATCCGCTTTCTTAACGGGTTGAAATAAATTCATGTCCGAACCAAACGCATTGACATGGTTGAAATTGGTATTGACCAGAAGGAAATCGCCGTATCTGTGCCGCAGCGCTTGCACCTCTTCCTCGTAAAACGGGTGCATCTCCGGGCGCAACATGTCGTTGCGCGGGTTGCCGGTGTTGTGGATCGGTATATCCTCCGGCAAATGGGCGTACTGTCGCCAGAGCTCCACATTGTCCCGGCCCCAGGCAAATAAATGCGATACATGTCGAATGGCTTCAGGATGCAGGCGGCGGGAGAAATAGGTTTCCGGGGGTAAATGAACCAGCGCCTCTTCATCCCAGGTGACGATGTCATGCCCGAACTTGCGGGCCATTCGGAAAAATATCAGGCTGCGGCGGGTCATACTTTTGGACAGGTAAATGCTCTTGGGGTACGAGTCGATTCGAAACTCCAGTTCACGACGCGATCCGATGACCGACGAAAATCCTTGCCGCGCGGCAATGCAGGCCAGAAGCAGTTTGGGGTCCAGTTCCCGCACCTGATTTTCTACCGGTATTAGCAATTGCATTTTTTTATCTGTCATTGCCAGAAAATGCCTCCGTCATATTCGTGCAGATCTCACTGATGCCAGGTCTTAGCCGCATCAACTGTTCGCCCTTAAAAATTGGTGCAGATATTCCGGCGGTTTTAGATTTAAAATCTGTTCTCTGTTTCTGACCAAATCTTCGTAGGCAAGGGCTTCTATCATTTCTGTCGTGAAATCCAGCTTATTCTCGGGGCGGCCCTTAGTGATGATTCCAACACCATGATCGCAATCCAATACAAATACATTCAAATCTTCGCGGGTCGATCTCAGATGCACGATGGTTTTCCACACGTCTCCGCTCCATCCTAATTTTTGGCCCTGCGAATTAATCCGCGGTGCCTGCTCGCGCGAAGCAACCTCAACCGCCTCGGCTTCGGATGCCGGATTGCAGTCATGCATGATAATCACTCCGTTGGGACTGAGATAGGTCAAGCAATTTTGAACGTCTTTTAACGATTGCCGGTACCGATGCAGACCATCGATAAATGCGACATCAATGCCGTCCAGCCGTTGCAACCGCCGGTGGTACCTTTCAAAGAAGTCGTCGCTGGTCATTTCATAATATTTATTGAAAAAATTTGATGCATCCTGCAACCAGGCATCTTTCTTTTTTTTGAAGCTGATCTTGAAATTTGGATCAACCGCGATTTTCCTGCGGGCAGGTACCTGTAAAAACACCTTGCCTTTTTTGACGCCGATTTCCAGATAGCGTTGCGCCTTTTTCTTTTGAATTGTTTGCTGAATAATATCAAGTCGGTCCATAGGGTAGATTCTCCATTGGTGTTCGAAAGCTTCCACCGATTGTGTTATTTATTTTTCAGAGGTCTCTTTATTTTTTTCATCCAGGGCGTTTTGCCCCTGCGCCATTCGTGGGGGGATCCGATCCAACTGCCGCCGCCGTACTTGCTCCACCAGCGCTGCAAATACATCGCTGCCAATTTAATACGCAAATGTAGTTGCGGCCGAGTATTTGAGCCGGGTGAGGCCGGCAGGTTCCGGGCCAACATCCAGGCGTTTACCAGGGGCCAGGGTAAATAAAAGTAACAGGGCTTCTTCACAAAAAGCGACTTTCTCTGACGCGGCATGCTGAATCGATCTGTCCGTCGGCGATACCAAAGTTTTTCATCCACCTGGTGAATGTCTCCCTGGAGCGCCAATTTGAGGCAGAGGATGACATCAGGCCACATCACACGGGGAAAAACCCCGGCCTGGCGTAGCGCACGGGCGCGAAACAAACCGTAAACCATATTGCCGAATCCGCGGCCTTGTTTGCATACTACTTTCAGCCGTTCTGCGTCATTCAAGCCCAGGGTAGATAATCCCGGCTTTATTTTCTTGTCCAGGGTACGGCCTTCTTTATCGATATTAACGGTTTGGGGATAGACCAGTACAACACTCTCATGGGTGCTTAAGGCTTGCATCATCGATTCCAGCCAATTCGGGTGCCAGGCATCGTGATCACCAACCCAGGCAAAGAAATCCATCTCGCCCGCCAGATGGAAGCAGTTTCGCCAATTGTCGATTAAACCTTTGCGATGTTTATTTCGATGGTAAATAATTCGCTGATCTATATCTGCAAAAGATTTGACGATTTGACCCGGGCCGGGTTCGGTCGAGTCGTCACTCACGATCAGTTTGAAGTCACCGTAGCTTTGAGAAAGCAGGGACTCGATAGCCTCCGGTAAATATCGAGTCTGATTGTACAAGGGCATCCCCAGGCCTACGGTCGGCCGCGGTTTGCGGCTTGAAACCCCGGGGGCGGCTATGTTTTTTATGTCAACCATTTAAACCCTAACACAGCACTGAATACTTACCGCTAATCCTCCGGCGTCCCCTCGCTGATCCTGTTGGATTGATCCCATCCGTCCCTTAACGGGACGGATAAAATCAGATTTCAACCGGGTCTTGCTTTTTGGAATTTAAAATCCGGTTTGCTATACTTTTGCCGTCCAGCTGATGGTAAGCCAGCACTTCCGGGGGGGTGCCGCAGGCCGGATACTCACCGATTGCAGATTTTACCAGCTTTTTGCCGGCCAATTTCGGCGACGACATTAAGGCATTTAATAAGGAATCGCCGAGTCCGCCGTATTCAGAGTGATTATCCACTGTAAATAGGGTGTCATGGATGCCGATGGCATCTTCGAGCCATCCGATATCGACCCGGTTTAACCAGGGAAAATTTATCACCTTCAGGGAAACATCATGCTGCTTGAGGATCTCTGCGGCAACCAGGGCCTCATTCAGCATGACCGGTCCATAGGCGAATAGTACGGCATCCCGGCCTTCTTTTAAAACGGTGCCCCTGCCCGGGGAAAAATGATAGTCTTCCGGCAGGGCGATCGTTCGCGGTGACGGTGAAATAGCCAGCCGCATCATGCAGCTTTCTTTAGATTCGTTGACGCACCACTTCAGGGCCGCGTTGGTTTCCGCCGCGTTGCCGGGTTCAATCACGGTACAGTTGGGCAGCGCGCCAAACAGCGAAACATCGCGCACGCTTTGGTGGGATTTGCCCGGACCGGCGGGAATAATGCCGGCGTAGTGACAGACATAGATGATTTTGGTATATTCGGTAGCGTTGTTGTAAATCTGCTCATTTGACCGGGATGCCAGGAATACCCCGAAAGAATTTACGATTGGCAGCATTCCCTGCAGGGCAAGTCCCCCGGCCGTGGATACCATATCCTGTTCGGCAATACCGCTTTCGATGAAACGCTGCGGGAAAGCATGCTCAAAGGGTCGCAGGCCGCAGTCTGCTGACAAATCCGCATCCAAAACCACGACATCCTCTCGTTCAGCGCCCACTTCGACCAGCGCCTGCCCGTAGGCGTCGACCACTTTTTCAGCGCTGTCTTTTAGCCGGGCACGATTTTTTTCCCTGGTTTCGATAATCTCAGTTGTCAATGCTTCCAGGCCGACGCCCTGGAGCGCCTGGTTGATAGTATCGATCAGTTCGCGGTAGCCGGCCTCAAACGAGTCATCGTCGGGGGCACCGGCGTGCCATTTATAGAGCCCCTCGCCTTCCTGCAAGGCCTTTGGTCCTTCCATAAAGGAAATGCCCTTGCCCTTGACCGTATCTGCGATCAGCACCTTGGGCTTATCCTCGATGTGTTTGAACCTGGCAAAGACATCTTCCAGGGCTGCAAAGTCATGGCCATCGCAGCGCGCCACATGCCAGCCGAATACCTCGAACTTGGCTTCCAGGTTCCCCAGGTCGACAATATTTTCCAGGGTTTTATCCGTCTGGATTTTATTGTGATCCACAACCACAATCAGGTTATGCATATTTTGCTGGGTGGTGGTCTGCAATGATTCCCAGATTTGACCTTCCTGCAGTTCCCCATCACCGGTCATGACGATAACCCGCCCCTGGGAGTATTTCAGTTTTTTGGCCCAAGCCATTCCCTTGGCCTTTGATATGCCCATGCCAAGGGAACCTGAATTGGCTTCAATGCCCGGGATGCTCAAATCCGGATGGCCATGGGTGCCGCCATGTCTTCTTAAATTGATGAATTTCTCTTCTGATATGATCCCCAGGGCATAAAAAACAGCGTAATGACCCGGTACGTCATGGCCTTTTGACGAAAAATAGATGTCGCGATCCGGGTTGTCGAGGCCCACTTCCACCAGGTTCATTTCTGCGAAATACAGCGCGGTGACAATGTCCAGGGAACTGAAACTGGAGCCCAGATGCCCCGATCCGGCACGTTTTACAGTGGCAAACGTGTTGGCGCGGCACATGTCGGCCAGCATTTTAAGCTTGGCGTATTTATCAATATTCGCCGCCCGGACCCGCTTGAATTCTTTTTCAGGTATGAGTCTAATTTCGATCATTATTGCAAGTGCTCCTTTTCAATATTAAATTCGATTAACCGCAGTGAAGACAGAGGGCCCAGAGCTTTCTGTATTCCTGCATGAACACTGCTAACCTTCTCTGCGATTGCCGCGTGCTTTGCGGCAAACATTTTTATTTCGAGTAAACAAATTGCGGTATTTGAGGCAATACTGCTTCACCGGTTTTAGCCAGGTGTTCGGCAAGCTGCCAGTCATAGGGATTGTTGACATCAAAACCCTCATAGTCGTGCGTCAGAAACGGTACGACCACGTTGCCGGCGATAGTTCGATCATCGAAGATAACCCGTGTCCAGGCAATTTCAAGACTGGCGTTTTGGACATACACCTCCGGCAAAGAAGGATACTGGCTGCTGTGCCAGGGCTGTTGCGGCGGGCCCAGGGGCAGCAGCGGCGTCATGCGCTTTGAGCGCACCACCCACATCTTGCCGGGGTGCTGGGTGCATTTCTCCACCGCCCGCAGTGAGTCCACTCCGTTTTCTGCGCTAAACGCCTGCCAGGCCCGCTGGATGGTTTGAGGCAGCCGAAAGGGACTGGTGGGCCGCAAGATGCTGAAGCAGTCATAACTTTGCCCATCTTCCTGCAGGCGCCGCAGGGTGTAATCCAGCCATTCGATATCGGGAGATTGGTCGCCCGCAATGTCATCAGGGCGCATAAACGGAATTCGGGCCCCATAGTGTCTGGCGATTTCGGCATAATGATCCGAATCCGTCGACACGATGACCTCTGAGAAGATGTTGCTTTGTAAGGCAGCCGCAATTGTGTAGGCAATCAGTGGATGCCCGGCCAAGGGCCGTATGTTTTTATCCGGCACCCGTTTGGAACCTGACCGTGCCGGTATCAGTGCAACAATATTGTGATCTTTGTGCGCCATAAATTCCCCATGAAAAAAATGAATATTGAATACTGAATATTGAATATTTATGGAGTTCGCATTGCTCCATCATTTACAATATATCGAAAGGATACCTTAATTATTCAATCTACAATTTTCAATCTTCAATTTACTACAGTTTGTCCGGATCAATATTGAACAGGATGTTTTTCAGATCGGAGTAGACGTCCAGAGCTTCAGTGCCCGGTTCCCGGCTGCCATTGCCTGATTGTTTTAACCCGCCAAAGGGCATGTGCGGTTCACTTCCGAAGGTACCGGCGTTGACCACCGCCACCCCGGCTTGTACTTTCCGGGTATATTCAGTGGCACGATGAATGCTGCGCGTGTGAATACAGGCAGTCAGACCGTAGGGAGAGTCATTGGACAATTTCAATGCCTCGGCAAAGTCTTTGACGCGATACAGGCTGGTAATCGGTCCGAATAGTTCAGAAGTTGAGAATTCATCATCGGGGGCCGCGTTTTCAATAATAGTGGGCGCCAGGTAGAAACCCTTGGCGTGAGCGTCATCGGTCAGCCGGCAGCCGCCGGTCAGAACGACGGCCCCTTTTTGTTGGGCCGCCTGGATTGCCGCCAGCATGTTGTTCAGCTGCTTTTCATTAATAACCGGTCCGAAATCATCACCATCCCCGGGGCCAACTCTAAGTTTGCGGGTGCCTTCGATGAGCATAGCGCGGAATTGATCATAAACCGCATCAAAAATAATGATGCGGCTGCCCGAGGCACAGCGCTGCCCGGCATTGCTGAAAGCCGAGAGCAGGACCCATTTGACAGCAGGTTCCAGATCCGCATCATCACAAACGACCAGGGGATTCTTACCGCCCAATTCCAGGGAAACTTTGGCCAACCTCTGGCCGGCGATGGAAGCGATCTGGCGGCCGACAGCGGCCGAACCCGTAAAACTGATCACATCCACATTCTGATGGGCAACCAGCGGTGCGCCGGCTTCCTGGCCATACCCCTGGACGATGTTGAGGACACCCGGGGCAAGTCCGGCTTCCTGTGCTATTTTGCCGAAAAGCCAGGCTGTGGCCGGCGTATCCTCGGCGGCTTTCAAGACCGTGGAATTGCCGCAAATAAGGGCTGGAAAAACTTTCCAGGCCACATTGGCAATCGGCGTGTTGGCGGCGATGATCAGTCCGGCCACCCCCAGCGGCTGGCGCACCGTCATGGCATATTTGTTCGGTACGGCACTGGTGGAGGTTCGTCCGTAAAAACGGCGGCCTTCACCGGCCGCAAATTCTCCCTGGGCGATGGCCCCGCCGGTTTCACCCAGCGCGGCACTATATGACATTCCGGTTTCCAGGGCCACCGTTGCAGCGATTTCCTTTTGATACGTACGCATAATTCGGACGATTTCGTACAATTGATCACCGCGCTGCACCGGGGTAAGGTCTGCCCAGGCCGCTTGAGCCCTGCGGGCGGTCAGAATCGCATTTTGAATATCCTGCGACCCGGACCGCGCAACATCACACAGTTTGCGGCCGGTATCCGGTGACAGCTTGTCAAAAGTTTTACCTGATATTGCAGCACACTCTTCACCGTTGATCCAGTTGGGAATTGCCGCGGGGAGGCTATGTTGGTTCATTTTAGCTCCGCTTTTCTTTCTAAATTCTTGCTTTATTAAAGACAACTATACTGAGCTAAATCAAGAAAAACTAAATTAGATGATAGAATTCCTCAAATATTCAATATTCAATTTAAAATATTCAATCCATTAACCTACCAGGCCGTGAAACCGCCGTCGACAACCAGTTCAGTGCCGGTTACATAGGCTGATGCCTGTGAAGCCAGAAAAAGCAGCGGACCGCGAAGATCCCCCGCGGTAGCCATCCTGCCCAGGGGGACGCGATTGCAAAATTTGCGTTTGAATTCATCGTCCTGGCCGCCCAATACGCCCCCCGGCGACAGCGCATTCACCCGCACGCCGCGGGGTGCCCAAAGCGTGGCCAAATAGCGGGTCAGATTGATCACCGCAGCCTTGGAAGCACCATAAGCCGGTGGCTTGAGAAACGGCGGATCCCCCGGGATGTGATCGTAAAACCGTTCATCCGGTGAAACACTGGCATACAGCGATCCGATATTGATGATCGATCCCCGCCCGGCCTCGACCATACGGGTGCCGAAGACCTGGGTTACCAGAAAAAGACCCAGGGTATTGACCTCAAAGATCTGCCGGTTCTCGTCAAACGGGATATCTTCCAGGCGATACCCTTTAGCCGAGTCGGCCGGCGGTCGGTCGATTCCGGCATTGTTGACCAGTATCGTGGGGACCCCGAAAGCGGCAATACAATTGCGGCATGCAGTTTCCAGCGATTGACGATCTTTGACATTGGTGCGATCCAGCTTTAAACGGGTTTCGTCAAAGCGCGTTTGCAGTTTGCTGAATTCTGCCGAAACCCCCGCATCCGCCAAATCAAGCGCGCAAACAAATGCCCCGGCATCGAGCAGGGCCTCGATCCAAATCGGGCCTAACTTGCCCAGGGCACCCGTTACGACGGCAATTTCATCCGCTAACCAGAAAATGTTTTTCACGATACCGCCTCTGCCAGATTTTCGGACCCGTTTAACGCCTCATAGTTGATGTCATCATCTGCTTGCATGGCTGCCCGGGCGACGCGGCCGATGACTTTATCGATCTCGTATGGCTGAAGACCATCACCCGGTGACTTGATGGCAATGTCTTCGCGCCGTATCATATGGCCTGCCTGCAAGTCCCGTGCGGCGACCAGTTTTTTGCCCATCTTGGTGATCGGGGTTACCTCGCTGTCATAAATCCGCTTGACGCCGTCACCCATCGCGGCTTTTGTGCGTTTCAGGTCCCTGACCAATTTGCGAAAACCGGTGGGTTCCAGCGAAAAAGCATGATCCGTGCCTTTCCAGGTATGGTTAAGGGTAAAATGCTTTTCGACCACTCGTGCGCCGAGCATATAAGCCGCGACTGCCATGGCAATGCCGTTATCATGGGATGACAGACCAATCGTGCAGTTGGGAAATCGCTCGCGGAAGGTTGTGATTACATTCAAATTGAGCTCATCAAATTCTGCCGGATAGCCTGCGGTGCACTGGAGGATACAGAGCTGCTGGTTGAGCGGCATGATTGCATCATAAGCCCGGTTAACATCCTCCATGGTTCCACCGCCGGTGCTGAGAATCATCGGCTTTTGAAATTCGGCGATGTGGGTCAGCAATGGAATATTTTTCAGATCCCCGGAAGCGATTTTATAAATCGGGATATCGAGTTTGGCCAGAAAATCAGCGCTGTTAAAATCAAAGGCGGTGGAAAACATCGTAACTCCAATTTCATCAGCGTAATTCATCAGCTCCTTATATTCGATTCCGCCGAATTCTAAAAACTCCCGATGACCACCATAAGTTTCACCGTAGCTGTTCGGATTATCGTAGGGCTTTTCATACCCGGCTTTGGTAAACAGGCTGCGATTGTCGCGTTTCTGCAATTTTACCGCGTCGGCGCCACAGTCCTTGGCGACGCGAAACATCTCCTTGGCTGTATCAAGTTTGCCTTGATGGTTATGCCCGATCTCGGCAATCACATAGCAATCACTGTTATCTTGAATGACTTTACCGTCCAATGTAAGTTTACGCATTTTTATTCCTCCCTAGGGTCATAGTGTTAACTTCTTGGTATTGTTATACCAATAAGTTTCATAATAATAACTACAGTTTAAACCTATGATTGAAGATTGTAAATTGAATATTCGAGGTATGCTGTCTATTTTAATTTTGCTCTCACCAAGAAACAAGGATCAAGACAATAAAAATGATAGAATTCCTTAACTATTCACTCTTCAATCTTCATTATTCAATCCTTTATGGGTCAGTACACTTTCGAACAAATCACAAATCTCCCTCACCGCGCCGCGACCGCCCGGACGTTTGGTCTGATAGAGGGCGGTCCGGGCCGCCTCCGGATATGCATCCTGAACCACAATGGGCAACGCAACGCACTCAAGACAGGGCAGGTCGTTTATATCGTTGCCCACAAAAGCGATTTCGTGCAAGCCAATATTTTTTTCTCGAGCGATGTCTTCCAGCGCAGCGCGTTTGTCATGGCAGTCCTGAATGCAGTGAATCTTCAGCTTGCGTGCCCGGGCTGAAACGACCGGGTTGGCTTCGGTGGAGATTATAACGGTTTCGATTCCCAGTTTTTTTAGCTTGTGCAAACCGATTCCGTCGCTGCGGAAACACCGCACGGCCTCGGAGCCATCTTCCAAAACATAAACCATATTGTCGGTAAACACCCCGTCGAAATCGAATGCAACGAGACGAATACGCCCTATAATCCCATCAATGTTCTGTAAATTATTTTCTTGCGGCATATTTTATTTTAAGCCTTTTAATTATCGCAACACTGGAAAATCCTGCAGCTGATAATGCGGTTTAGCGCAATTTACCGGGGCTGACAGCTGCTTGTAGCTTGGGGCCGTTTTCAGCATCGATATTTGCTGTGGGCCGATCGGGTTCCGAGGTATGCTCTGTTTGCCAAATTTTCCCATCCTGAATATGATAGGTTTTGTCGGCTATCCTAACCAGGGCCGTCTGATGCGAGATGGCCAGAATAGTGAGTTCGCCGCGAAGCTGTTGTAAGGTATCGCAAACAGCGGCTTCACTTTCCGGATCCAGGCCGCTGGTGGCTTCATCCAAAATCAACAGTTGCGGTCTGTGCACCAGGGCCCGCGCAATAGCGATACGCTGCCTTTGTCCGCCCGACAATTTGCCGCCACGCTCACCGACAATACTTTGCATTGATAGGGGCATGGCATCAACAAACTCCCACGCTCCGGCCGCGCGCAGCGCTTGCTGTGCATCTGCTTCGCTCAGAGCGGGATCACCCAGCGTAACATTGTTCAGCACCGTATCATGCAGCAAGATGGTTTCCTGGGGGATATAGCCGATCATTCTGCGCCAGGTTTTCAGATTTATCTGGGCTAACGGCACCTCGTCGATCCACACCTCGCCTTGCTGTGGTCGCAGCAGTCCGGTCACCAGATCCACCAGGGTTGTTTTACCTGATCCTGATGGGCCAATTATGGCAGTGATTCGGCCCACCGGAAAACTGAGCGAAACGTCCCGCAATACGTGATGGTCATCATAAGCAAAGTCCACATTTTCCGTACGTATCGCTTGCGTCAAGCCGGGCTTCAGACCGCCACCGGTTTCCTCACGTTCCTTTTGCACGGATTCGATGGTATCTTTTAATGACCAATAGCCGCTTTCAAAGATTATCATTTCCTGATAGCGCTCTTGAACCTTGTTTAACCGTTTCAGCAAACGTGCGACCAAAAATGCCAGTACCATCACGCTGGCTAGCGACATTTGCCATTGAATCAGCAATATGTAAATACCGGCCGCTAAAAAAACCGACATTAAGATTTCATGAAATGCTTTCAGGAACTCCTTGTTCAGTACCTGCTTTTGCCGAGCCTTATTCAGGCGCTTTGTTTTTTTTTCTAGTAATAGGTCAAATACATTTTCACGCGCCATGGCTTTCAAGGGTTTGATGGACTGCAGCGTATCCGTCAACAAAGCCAGCATTGATTTTAGCAGTTCAGTTTGTCTGATTCCGGCATGACGCGCCTTTTTGAGAAAGCGTTTCACCAGGTATAAAATTACAAAACCGGCTGTCAGTGAGATGAGCGTCGCTTTCCAGGAAACCAGGAAGGCCATCAGGAAATACAATGATGCCTGGAAAAATTCAGTGGTCATCAGCACGCCGCTCATGTACGCTTTGGATGCCCTTGCTGTCTCGGTGGCCATGGCATTTGCCAGGCTGCCGAGGGGCTGCTTAAGAAAATACTGCCAGCGGCTGACCATCAGTGCGCGCAACAGCTCAAGGCGCAAGTCGGTGGCGACACGGGCGACCGTATACCCGAGCTGCTTTTTCGCCAGCAACATCATACCGCTCTTTAGAATGACCGCCACGATAATTACCACAAGCAGCTGGCCCATCGTGGGAGAAATGTCCAGGGCAGAAAATGCGTTTGCCACCAGTCGTCCCAGCGTAGAATCTGTCGCACCTATTTCAGTAGCCGCAAGGGGCTGCTCAGCCGGCTTATTGCCGACAGTCATACCGATCAATGGCAGCAGCATGGAAAGGCCGATTCCTTCCATAAATCCGGCCAGCAGCAGGGCCAGTACCATGATCGAGCTGCGCAGGGGATAACGACGGACAAATGTTATTAGGAAACGCATAATTTTACGTCCCGGAATTTATACGACTTAATGAAAATTTTCAAACCCATCACCCGGCTTGCACCACGGTAGTCAATTCTCGTACGGCCGTAAATGCCTGGCAGATGCGCTCCATCTGTTCCGGTGTGTGCGCGGCACTGACGCTGCTGCGCAGCAGGCAGTTACCGTCCGGGGTGGCCGGCGGTAAAACCAGGTTGACGTATACACCGTGTTCCAATAGGCCACTCCAGAGCGCAAAGGCCTCGGCTTTGTCCTCCAGTTTCACGGCTACAACCGGACTGGGCTCCGGTCCCACAGCGAAACCCAAATCCTGTAATTTGTGATACAGTGTGTTGGCATTTTCCCAGAGCCGCTGACGCAGTTCGGGTCTTTTTTGCAGAAGTTTTAAAGCCATCCGGGTGGAGGCAATGACTGAGGGCGACGAAGATGCGGTGAAAACATACGGTCGACTCGCATAGCGTACCAGGTTGAGCTCGGGATGATTGCTGACGCAAAATCCGCCGATGGCTCCCAGGCTTTTGCTGAATGTGCCGACGACAAAATCTACCCCAGCTTCCACACCGGCCTCCTCGGCCAGTCCGCGCCCATTGGCGCCCAGCACACCCAGTGAGTGGGCTTCATCCACCAGCAGATATGCCCCGTATTGTTCCTTGACGGCGACAATTTCCGCCAGGGGTGCACGATCGCCCAGCATGCTGTAAAGGCCTTCTGCCACGATCAAAACCGTGGTGTTGCGTTTTGCAAGCCGTCGCAGCCGCTTGGCGAGATCTTGCGGGTTGTTGTGCCGGAAACGATGCACCTCGGCGCCTCCCATTCGGCAGCCGTCATATATGCTGGCATGGCAATCGGCATCCAGCAGGATGATCTCGCCGGGGCCGACCAGGGTCGACAACATGGCGAGGTTGGCGACGTAGCCGGTGGAAAAAACAATTGCGCCCTGTCGGTTGAAAAATTCCGCCAATTCTCTTTCCAGTGCGACATGGCCGGAAAATGTCCCGTTGGCCATCCTGGATCCGGTGGTGCCGGTGCCTTCTTTACGGGCGGCATCGCAGGCAGCGTCGATACAGTCCGAATCAAACGAAAGGCCCAGGTAGTTATTGCTGCCGGCAAGTATCATCGGACGACCCTTCACCACGGCTTCGGTTCCGGAAACGATTTCCTGCATAACGATATTAAAGAAGCTGTCGCAGCTTTGTTCCAGTTCCCGGCGGGCTTCAGCCAGTTGCTGGAATTTGTCAAATATAGTCATTGTCATCCATCCTCGTTCAATTTTTGAATCTGTAAAGCAAAGTCTTTCACGGTGCGAACGTCCGGCAGCACGTTTAACGGAATCGAGATGTCAAAGCGGTCTTCCACCGATTCCAGAATTTTCATGACCTTCAACGAATCAAGGCCCAGATCAGCCACCAAGTCCGTATCTTCGTTGACCGCCTGACCCCGAGTAACAAAAGGTTGGAGTATTTCGTTTAGCGCCTGCAATATAATCTGGTATTCGTGCATATCGTTATACTACCCTTTCGCTTTGTTTTAGATTAGTGGTTTCAGGCCGTTTTCCAGCTTAAACCGGATCCGCCTTGGGGCGGACAATTGACTGTTGAATATTTGTGGAAGTCGCTAGGTTCGGTTATTTTTTATAGGTCTTTTGTTAATTGATCTGCCACAGGCGGACCTTCAATATTCGATATTCAATCAGAAATATTCAATCATGTTAAGATGAAAAACATACCCAGTATAATAATCGTTCAAAAAAATGCGCCAAATAGTTTCTAAGCGCTTAGCGTAAGCTGCAATCCTTCCGGCAATAAAATTTTCGGTGTCCAGCCAGTGGCGCTGATCAGTGCGGCATTGTCACAAACCCAGTCAGGATGGCTTAATTCGCACACCTTGCCGGGGGTCAGCATGGGTGCATAGCCGACGGTACGGGCGGCCAAAAGATTTAACGCTGCCGTCAGCTTTACCAGGACCAGTGGTATTTGCAGGCGAACCATTGCTTTGCGGCGAAGCTGCCTGATCGTATTGATAACATCGTGCCATGAATAACCGCCTGGATTTCCGTCATGCAACTCATAGGTGCCGGATTGACAGCAATTGCGGTCCAACCATGTTGCGATAGCTTCGGCAAGATCATTCACATAAATCAAGGAAAATCGGCCATTGCCGGAACCGAGGACCGGCGCGATGCCTTTTGCCATCCATTTAAAAACCGGCAGTATCTCCCGATCACCCGGACCATAAACAGCGCAGGGTCGATAAATGGTCCAGGACAATTGGTGCGATTGCTCGGTCAGCAGCCTTTCCCCCTGCCGCTTACTGGCAGCGTAATGCGACAGATGTGGTTCCCGGGCTGACAATGATGAGATTAACAATAAGCGCGGCATGGGGTGCTGGTTGACCGTCGCGCGGACCAGGCGCGCGAGTCCATCGGCATTGATACGATTAAAATGCTCACGGGTTGAGCCGCGAACCGCCCCGGCACAATGTATTACAGCCGCCACCCCCTTTACCAGGCGCTGCAGACTTTGCACGTCATCAAGGTCACCTGCGATCCATTCGGCTGCTATATCGGCCGGCTGTTTATAAATTGATGCAGGGCGAATTAAAGCTTGAATCCTGTGACCGGCTGTTGTCAAGCGCCGGGCCACCGCGGCGCCGACAAACCCTGTCGCTCCCGTTAATGCAATCGTGTCAGCCATTCAATTTTTCCAAACACTCATCCGGTTCTGATCGGTATTACCGTGATGATCAGCTCATAAATCATAGGTTTATGTGGCTCTTGGTTTTAATTTTCAGATTAGATGGCCCGCTGACGGAGGGTTGCAGCGTATAGATCTTCTCCGGGCTCATTGGTCTGCTCAGCGGCAACCCGTTTCAGATATTCTTTTCGCGCTCCGGAGCGGGATAGCTTTCCAGACGTTGTTCTAGGTAAGGTATTTCGGGGTACTAATTCAATCAGGCAGTCAATGCCGAACTCCTCTCGGATCAAGCTGTGCAATCGCTCTCGCAAGTCGGCGCGCTTTTGTTCATCGGATTCACGGCACTGGACCATCATAACGGCCCGTTCCTCGCCATTCGCATCGGGCACCGAAAAGGACGATGCGTCTCCTGTGCGCACCTCGGGTTGTTGCTCTGCGAGGTACTCCAGATCCTGCGGCCAGATATTGCGGCCATTGATGATAATTAAATCTTTTTCACGCCCTGTGATTACGATGCCATTTCCAACTTGATACGCCAGATCTCCTGTGTTTAACCAGCCATCGGGAGATAAAACTTCACGGGTAGACTTGAGATCCCCAAAGTACCCGGACATGATACTGGGTCCTCGAACATACAGGGTTCCGCAATGCCGCTCGGGCAACACCTGCCCTTGATCATCTCGAATTTCGACTTCATATCCCGGCAGCGGTGCTCCGCAGTTGGTAAAATTAGTTGAGCGAGCAGCATTACTGTCCTGTTTTGGGTGCAACGGACGGGCTTGTTGCTCTTTAGCCAGCGCATTGATATCCACGTGGTCTACATCGGCACCCTGTCCCAGGGGCGCAAATGTCACCGCCAGGGAACATTCCGCCATACCGTAACAGGGTACAAAGGAGCGCCGGTCGAAACCACTGGGTGCCAGAAGATCGGCAAATTTTTCAAGCGGTTCGGTGCGAATCGGCTCCGCGCCAACGCCCGCAACTCGCCAGGATTTTAGATCAAAGCTGCTGGCTTCGTCTTCTCGCACGCGTCTTGCGGCCAGTTCGTAGCCGAACGGTGGGCTGAAGGACAACGTGCCTTTATTCTGGGACATCAGAGTCAACCACAGCCTGGGACGCATGGCAAAATCCCGCGTACTTAAATAATCGACACTCAGCTGGGCGGCCATTGGGGACAGCACGAGACCGACCAGTCCCATGTCATGAAAATAGGGAAGCCAGGATACCGCCCGATCCTCCTGTCGAACCTGGATGCCGTATTTTAGGATGGCTAAAAGATTGCTGAGCACAGCTTTTTGAGTAATCATTACGCCGCGCGGGAAACGGGTACTGCCGGAGGTATATTGCAGATAAGCCACCTCGTTGGTTTGCGAGGGACGCAGACGGATATTCGGCTCCGGGAGATCATAAAAATCCTGTGGGCTTCCCAGAAAACGCATTTTTAAGCCCCGGGCAGCTTCTTTCAGGTAGGTAAGAAAGCCATCGGGCGCCATGGCGATTTCAGCCTGGCAGATTGAAAGGAGCCTTTCTAACTGTGCAACGTACGCTTTCCGGCCGCCCAAATGGACGGAGGCCGGCAGCGGCACGGGTATTAATCCGGCGTACTGGCAGGCGAAGAAGAAACGCATAAAATCCGGGTGTGTATCAGCCACCAGGCCAACCCGCGAGCCGCGACTCGCTCCCAGGTCGATGAGACGACGTGCCAGTGCCTGCGCATCTTCTTTAAGTTGTGCGTAGGGTAGGTTAGCGTATAATTTGACGCCACCAGTATAGAAATTAAACCCGGTTTTTCCACGTGCAGCGTAATCGAGCGCTTCTGCTAGCGTAGAAAAATCTGCAATCCGCAGCGGCAGTTTACTTGCGGCAGGTGTAGCATCCATAGCAACTAAAGCCTCCATAGTCCAAATCAAGTCAGCACGGCGACGTTCCCTCCCCGGGGTCGCTGCATCAACCTAACATCTGCAATTTACCTCTGATCTTTTAAATCTTTCTTTGCCATTTAAAGATCAAGTACTTCTGCCGATGTGGCTTTTACCTGATTTACGGTTAAATGTCAAATCTCTGACATATTATTTTTGGAATAAAACCTTTTAACTCTACAGAAACGATTCCAATCCAACGGATATCTATTTTATGACCCCTTATCTGCGTGGTGATTAACCCGCGGAGTTCAGCGGCTTGCGATATAAGTTAGTGTGTTCGCTTTACCTGTCAGGCCATTTTTTGATTGAATGAAAAAATCACTATATTGACCTTGAAAGAGCTGAGGTTCTTAAAAAGCGTAACACGTATTTCAAAAACAGTAAAGCCTATGCAATAATAATGCCCAAATTAAATAACGGGTTAAAATATTTTAACTATTTAAAAAATCCTGGTTCGAAGCCAATTGCATAATTTTAACCGAGCGCTAATATTTCAAAAAATTAATTTAATGATAATCCGATCAATTCAATATGTCAAGAGTTAAATTAATAAAAATTTCGAAAATCTTTTTATATTTAAATAATAACCTTTAATTAATAGCATATTTCGCAAAATAAACATTTCATTAGCTAAAATATTATTAATCCTAATTATAGGGGGATATTTTAGATTGTCCGGAGTTTGTTTAACAAAAAGTTTTATTTTAGAAATTATTAATAGTAATTAAAATTCTTTTTATTAACTCTTTACAAACAATAAATTTTGTATTATAAATAGTTGTGTTTTTAAATTAGGCTGATTTATAAGGAGATTTATAAGGAGGATTTGATGAAAGAAGTTACGGAAATGATGATTTATGACATGGCTTTCAGGGTACGCTTATTCATTGCGTCGCAGTTATCAGAAGAAAAGCGGTCGACCGACTTGAGTGAACGAGAAGCCCTTCTACTGGAACTTATCGGCACACAGGGGAATATGAGTATCTCTGAAATCAGCAATTTTTATCCGAAGGTCAGCAATAGTACAATTTCGACCACTATCACAAGGCTTTGGAAAGAAAAAAAGCTGGTTGCCAAAAATATTCTTCCAGAGAACCAACGGATAACCGCAGTCAGTTTGACTGACAAAGGCCGCGCTAGATTAGAGCAGATAAAACAGAGTCAATCTGATGTATTTACCACAGTGGCCAATTCTCTCGACTTGACTGCAGAGCAGAATGAATCATTTCACCTGATTCTTAAAAATTCAATTGGATTTTTCGACGACCTGCTCGAATTGCGGCTACATGAACCGACGGCTCTGGGTGCCTAACAATTATCCTTATTAACGAAACCTTAAGGTTGTAGACCATGAAAGCAGTCATACTAAGTGCCGGGCAGGGGAAACGATTGATGAGATGGCCCAGTCTTTGCCGGTTCGGACGTGCCTGATAAATGGGCTCCAGTGGTGTGAGGTCGATTTCCCCGCCGATCTTAAGCAGGCCAGCCGCGTTGTACGAGCTTGCGAGACCGGTGATGGGAATATTGTGTCATCCCAGGCCAGATATGCTTGGGGTAAGATCAGTTTGAAGTGGGAATTCGGAATGCGGAATGCGGAAAATTACCACATGGGGCAGAGAGCGTGGCGCAAAGGCCATAGGTTGAGACCGAGTTTTAGATTTTAGATGACAAATTTTGAAGCTGATAAGAACAGCGAATATCGAATGTCGAATAATGAATATCGAATGTCGAAGTAAGGCATTCTATCTATTTAATTAAAAGGTCTGGGCGAAGCGAAACAATACTTCGATATTCTGCGGTTCGTTTTTCCGACTTCCAACTTCCGACTTCCGAATTCAATCATGCCTGCTTTTCGGCGATGATTTTCTCCACCAATTCCAGGTCGCTGACCGAATCGACATCCACAGCGGCTTCCGCAAAAGGCATGATAACGGCACCGGCCTTAAAGCCCAGGCGGCGCGAAATCCGGACCAGGGCTTCCGCTAGGGACAGACGGCCCATGAGATAGCGCACAACTGCCATCCAACCCAATACTCGTATCACGCGCAGCGGCTTTTTGCGCTGAGATTCAACCTGGCGCCAGAAATCTGCGGCCATGCGCGCACGGGGGGTCAGAAAAGCAAACAGGTTACAGCCGCAGTAAGCGCCGTCGGACAGTCGGGTCGCTGTTCTGCGGGTCTCAGGATAGGCTTTGGCAACTTCTTCATGTCGGGCGATACCGATTACCACATCACAACCCGTGCTTTTGGCATGGCTGCAAAAGTGGTCGACAACGCGGGCACTCAGCAGCGCATGATCGGCGGTCGTCAGAATGACGGGCACTTCATCCGGCAGGCTTTGGAGAACATGATAGGCGCTGGTGCTTGGTGTCGCCTGATTTGCATACCATTTAACTTTGCCCGATGTGATCAGGTCTCCAAGGTCGGCCGTTTGATTTACAATGGTTTCCGACGGCCCGCATAAATTGATCGCGTCGACTTCGCGAGATGTATCCAGGGCATTGACCACACGAAAAACCATGGGAACGCCGCCAATCGGTGCCAAGGATTTGCACGGCACACCGGCAGCCTTGGCAACCGGATCATCTAACCCACGATCGGCAGCCAGGACCAGGGCGGTAAATTTATGTGGGGAATGTGTCATCGCGCTCATTGGTGAGGCATGGGAAATATTTGAAATCAAGGCTACAGAAGCAAATATCGAATGTCGAAGTGATGTATCCTATCTAATTTTATAAAAATGACAGAGCGAAGCGATACTATCCTTCGACATTCGATATTCGTTATTCTGCGGTTCTGCGGTTCGCTTTTCCATGGTTTTTTTGTTCTTCCCGGCTGCCTTCGACAAGCTCAGGCCTCGAGCACATCGAGGGAAGCTCTTGTCAGGCTGAATTCCCACTTAAAAATCTGGCCTCTGCTTCCTGAACTTAGTTTCCTGACACCCGAAACCTTATATTAGTTGCTTACTATAAATCCGGTAGGTCTTATACACCCGCCCGCCGAGGAATTCAATAATGCCGCGCATGCCCATATTATCCTCGAGGATCCAGGAGAGTTCCACTTCTTTTAGGCCACGTTTTAAAGCGGGTCTGTGCGCCTCGCCGATCACGCCGAATGCCAGGGCGGCGCCCATCAGGCTGTCGTGATATCGGCAGCGCACTCCCATTAAGGGAATGCGTGCAGATTTAGGGTATTTTAATTTAAGCCGCCAAAGAATTTTTAGCCATCCGAAGGGAAAAAGCCTGCCGTTTAGATCGCGGATAACCTCATTGATGTTTGGCAAAAGAACCATAAATGCTGCCGGTTCGCCATCGACTTCGGCGATTTTCACCAGTTCCTCGTCGGCCAGCATTTTTAAATCTTTACCGAGATGTTCAAATTCCGCATTGGTGAAAGGGACAAAATTCCAATTTTTAGACCAGGCATCGTTGAAAATATCACGAATAATTTGCAGTTCTCCGACAAACTGAGACTTGCGCAGGCCTCTGATTAAAACCCGATTTTTTACTTTTGCCGTAATTGTCTTGACGGCTTTGGACAGCTCTGAATCCGTGGAGATGATATAAGCCAGCAGGTCTTTTTCCTTCTGATACCCATTGTCCTGCATCCGATCGGCATAATACGGCCGGGCGTGGCCCATCATCAAGGATGGCGGTGTGTCGAATCCGTCCACCAGCAGGCCCAATTCCTGGTTGATGGACAGGTTGAAGGGACCGCAGATCCGTCGCATTCCCTGCTTGCGCAGCCAATTCTCCGCTGTATCCAGCAATATTCGGAAGGTTTGGATATCGTCCTCTGCTTCTATCATCCCGAAAAACCCGGTGGCGTCCTGGTAACGATCAATATGAAGTCGGTCAATTTGAGCACTGATGCGTCCCACTGCTTTATCGTCGCGATAAGCTAGCCAGGAACAAAATATTGCATGTTCAAAATAGGGGTTTTTCGGAGAAAGATGCATGCGTCGTTCAAGCAGCAGGGGAGGGACCCACATCGGGTCGTCGCTGTATAGCGACCATGGCAGGCGAATAAAATCATTCAAGGCGGGTCGGCCTTCCACTTTAACAACCCGCAGCTTCTTGTTGATATGGTCGGATTGTCGATCAGGTGGCTGTGCATCAGAGTTCATGCGACTGTCCTCGATTCGAAACATTCGGGAGTATTTCCGGTGATTATATGAAGATGCGGGCTATGATACACGGGTCGTCCGAAGAGGTCAATATTGAAAACGGTACAAACGGTCATGGACCAGCCGGGGGAGAGCCCTGCAGCGGTGATCAATTTTACCCAATTATAATTCGCCCTTCACATCGATATTGTGACGGCTGCTAAATAATATTAATTTCTGAAATTCTTAAATCGTGTTATTATCTATGAAGGAATGATGGATGCCAGATTATTTCTGAGGCGCAGATAAACTTCAATAATAGAACATTTAATTTTTTTAAATGTTATTTTATTTTTAATTTTTGAAAAACAACTCTTTACAAACCATATTTTTTGTATTATAAATACTTTTTGTACAGGTTTATGAGAATTAGGCTAAATTGCAGGGATTTCACCGCAATTTGAATACCCAACAACCCATTATTCTATCTCCCTGTGAACACATTGCAGGGGCTGCATTGAAAATCCATTTAAATATTAGAATATCAAGTTGTAATAGGATTTAGCACGGGTGTCATTTCTGAGGGGAGCAGATGGCTAAAAGCATAGAATCGCTGATTTATGATATGGCCTTTAGAGTGCGCTTATATATGGCTTCTAAAGTATCGGAACAAAAAGTGGGTGACCTGACTGATCGTGAAAGTCTGATAATTGAGTTGGTCGGCATGAAAGGCCATATGAGCATATCGGAAATCGGCAGCTTATACCCAACGGTCAGCAACAGTACGATTTCCACAACAATTACAAAACTGTGGAAAGACAAAAAACTTGTCGATAAGAGAATATTGCCGGAAAATCAACGGGTCACTACGGTGACCCTGACTGAAAAGGGTGAGCAAATATTAAAAGAAATAAAGCACACCCAGGCCGATGTTTTTAGCGCGATTTCAGTTTCCCTCGGCTTATCTCCTGATCAGACCGAGTCTTTTCAGGATATTATAAAAAATGCCATTAATTTTTTCGACGATACCATGGGACTGAAACTCAATGACACTGAATTATGATTGTATTTGCAGAGCCGTTGCATCCATATACGCCTGCAGCGGAAATACGATCCGCTACGCGATGAAAATGAAAGGTAGCTTATGAGGGCTGTCATATTAAGTGCAGGACAGGGGAAACGTTTGCTGCCGCTGACAGCGGATTCCCCCAAATGCATTCTCCCGATTAGGGGACAAACTTTGATCGAATGGCAAATCGACGAACTTGCCAAATGCGGGATCGAGCAGGCTACCGTAGTCCTGGGATATCGTGCAGACAAAGTCGAACGGATCCTGCGCTCGCGTTATGGCAAGCACCGGGTGCAAACCGTGTACAATGCTGCATACGCCGTTTCCGACAACCTGGTCAGCTGCTGGGTTGCCCATGATGCGATGACCGAAGATTTTGTATTACTAAACGGCGATACCTTATTTGAGGCGGCTGTACTGAAACGGTTGCTTGAGACGCGTGATCGCCCTGTGACCGTTGTTGTGAGCCAGAAAAGCGAATACGACGCCGACGACATGAAGGTCGAATTAGATGGCTGCCGCCTGGTCAAAATTGGCAAGGATCTCATACCCGATCAGGTAGACGGAGAATCCATCGGGATGATTCTGTTCCGCGATCAGGGCCCGATGATGTTCCGCGACGCCATCCAAAAGGCCCTGCGTGACCCATCGTCACAAACAAAATGGTATCTGTCGGTTATTGATGAAATGGCGCGCAGGTTACCAGTCTGGACGTGCGCCGTTAATGGGATGCAATGGTGTGAAGTCGACTACCGGGCCGATCTTAAACAGGCGGAAAAAGTTGTAACAGCCTGTGGCGCTCTCCGGCAGGGCGAGCTCGGCGAAGAGTCCTGCCGGGTAACTGAAATAAGCATGGCCAATCCCTAATTAGGCCGCCGAACCGATGATCAAATAACATTTTTCAGTTATCAAAGAAATATTTATCACCCTGGGTCTGCTATTTTTCAAGGCGGATTAATTAATCCGGATCAAATAATTACAGACGGTGATTGTTAAACCTCCAACGGCCGAAATTTCTAATAAGCGTTCTGAGCTCATTGGGCTGAAGAACGCTTTTTTAAATGGGAAAAAATGATTATCGACCGTTATATAATGCGGGAAATCATCAAGCCCACTGTTGCGGTTTGTGGGATCCTGGTCTTTATTTTCGGATGCTATATGGCAACCCGTTTCCTGGCAGATGCCCTGGTTGGGGAATTGCCGGGCACCACGATTATTAAATTGATCCTGCTCAGAATCGCCATCGCACTGGAGGTACTCCTGCCCACGACCCTGTATTTATCTGTGGTTGTCGCCCTCGGCCGGCTGTATAAAGATTCCGAAATGACCGCCCTGTTTGCCTGTGGTGTAACTCCGGCACGGGTTATGCGGCCTGTTTTCTACACGGCCCTGGCGATTGCGGCCATTGTTGCCAGCTTATCGCTTTTCATTCGGCCCTGGGCTTACGACAGGTATTATAAGTTGAAAGCTCATGCTGAGGCCCATTTTGATCTTACGCGCATGAATGACGGGACGTTTTACGAAACTGAAGGTGGTGCACGGGTTATTTATGCTGAAAAGGTCGACCACAACCAAGATGAAGCCGAACGGGTCTTTATTCGAACCAAACGCGATGATACCTTGCAGGTTATCTATGCGAGGCAAGCCAGTCAAACGATGGATCGCGCGACCGGCAAACAGATTATCGTCTTCACCGATGGCCACCTCTATGAATTTTCCCGTACCGGAGAAGAGGGTCGCGTGATACAGTTTGGACAATCCGCAATGCCCCTTGAACCCAAGGATAATCTTCGGTTGAAGTATCGTGTCAAGTCGGCTTCTAGCGCTTCACTTGCCCGGTCGGACAACAGTGCGGATATCGCTGAATTCCAATGGCGGCTTTCAACACCGTTGGCCACCTTGCTGTTGGCAATGCTGGGCGTGCCGTTAAGTCGCTCGTCACCGCGCCGGGGCAAATATGCCAAAGTCACGACAGCCGTGGTGATTTTTGCGGTTTATTACAACCTCAGTGCCCTGACGAAAAAGTGGATTGAAAAGGGGGTTCTCGATACTATCCCCGGAATATGGTGGATTCAGTTGCTTCTGGCAGGATTGCTGCTGGTCCTTTTATGGCGACCACCGATGCTGTTCTTGCGGCGAGGCAGATAATACCTGAATATGGCTTTGTCCCTAAGTGCTCCCGCTTTGCGGGATAAAGCTTTTAAATTAAGGGGCTTATCTGGCATATGAAAGCCTCCGACTTCTCCGCCCCTGGAAGGCTCGTACAAAATTCAGGTAATACCCCAAAATGAAAACACTCGATCGACACATTGCCATCAGCTTCCTGCGTAGCTTCCTGGTGATTTTCATAACATTGGTTGCGTTGTTCAGTTTGCTGGAATTAATGGCCCAGTTGGATGATGTCGGCAAAGGCAATTACCAGGTCAAAGATGTCCTACTTTTTATTGGCCTCACGCTGCCCAGGCGAATGCTCGAGCTGATGCCGATAGGCACCTTGCTTGGCAGCGTCGTTGCGCTCGGTTTATTAGCCGACCACAACGAGCTTCTTGCCATGCAGGCCGGCGGAATGTCGGTCCGGCGAATTTGCTGGTCAGTATTAGCCATCGGAACGATCCTGATCCTGTTAACCGGCTTGCTGGCTGAAATAGTTGTGCCGCCACTGGATCAACTTGCCCGTAAAAAACGGGCACTGGCAATCTCCGGTACCGGTTTCACGCTAACCAAACAAGGATTTTGGGCACGCCGCAACTCAACTTATATCCATGTCGGCAAGACCCATTCCGGTGGAGTTGCCACAGATTTGGATATTTTCGAGACCGATAAAAAGGGTCGTCTGAAGGTATACACCCATGCTCTTGAAGCAAATATTCAAGACAATAATCAATGGGTCCTCAGGGCAATTACCCGCAAAACGTTTACCGATCATGGCATTACAACCACCCATATGGCCAGCCTGAAGCTGGAATCCTTTTTAAGCTCCGATCAGGTCGAAGTCCTGGAGATACCCGCCGACAGCCTGTCATCTTCCGACCTTTACCGGTATGCAGCGGCTTTGCGTGAGAGTGGACAAAACGCGGATCGTTATGCGCTGGCGCTGTGGCGCAAATTGGGTGTGCCGTTGACCACCGGTGCAATGGTTTTGCTTTCACTGCCGTTTATCTTCGGATCGACCCGCAGCGTTACCGCCGGCAAACGCATAATGATGGGCTCATTTGTGGGGATTGTTTTTTATTTTGGCGACCAGGTTATTGTTCACCTGGGCCTTTTGCTGAGCCTTAGTCCGATGATTACCGCCATGACACCGGTTATTTTGATCTCGGGCATTGCCCTGTGGAAGTTAAGGCAGGTCGTATAGCATTTCTAGGATTTTTCAACTGCTGTTCACTCTCCCTGATAAAACAGTTTGCTCCAGGAGAGTAAATGCGCACTTCATATCTGACGTCCCAGCCGTCGATGCCGGGCATTATGCGATAAATATAGTAGCGGGCGCGACGCTCGGGGGTGCGGCCCAGGGCTGAAATCGAGGGAACGCCCATAACCGGTATATTGCCGGTTGGAGTTGGCAGATAATTGTAAAGGGTTCGATGCGCATGGCCGTGCAGGATTAACTCGGCTCCGTAGTGCTCCAGCATTGACCGCAGATCAGCGGCGTCCGTCAGGCGTTTGCGCCGGCTGACGATGCCGGGTGCCGGCGGGTGGTGGATCAGTACAACCCGGTACAGTTGCTTTTGGGTGGTATGGGCCAGGATGGTCTCCAGGTTTTGTAATTGGCCGGCGCCGATGCTGCCAACCGCCAGATGCAGTGCGCTGGGCCGGGCGGTGGACACGCCGATCATGGCGAGACAGCCCCTGATGCGCAAGCTGGGGAAAATGTTTGCCGTATGGTTTGCTTTTTGATCATCCTTGCGGGGGGCATCGGAGATCATGTAATCGGTCCAGTGGGCCATGGTCTGATGCCAACTGATCTTGACATACGCATCGTGGTTGCCGGGAATGACGGTAACCTGAGATGGCGAGCCCAGTTCCTGCAGCCACTGCCGGGCCTTCTTATATTCGGCTGGCAGGCCCAGGTGGGTCAAATCACCGGTGACGGCAATGAGATCGGGTTTGGCCTGCTTAAGATCGGATTGGAAAGCGGACAGAACGCTGCTCCGGTGTTCGGCGCCGCGATGCAGCTTCCATCTTAAATACCCGAACAGCCGTTTACTCACTAAATCCCGCGCTGTGATGTCTTCCATACAGGAAATGTGCGGGTCGGAAAGATGGGCCAGCGTGATGGGCGAGGCAGTCGACGGTCCATGCGCCACCCGTGTTTGGTCACCGGTCACATTGGACCTATCAGATATTGCAGATACCATTTGTGATTAATATAGTAATTGGGTACATATTGCAACTAACCCTCGAAATTTAAGATTGAAGAGTGAAGAGTGAATAATTAAGGATTTCAATCTATTTAATTGTATTTCTGGCTTCAGTCATGAATAAGTCAAAAATAAAATAGATAGAATACCACCAATCTTCAATCTTCAATTCCGGTACATCCGGAGCAGGATTCTTTGTATGCCTTTATACGCTCATATTATCAATGACAGTCCGGTCAAAATTTGGGGTTTGACGTCCCCTCAGCGCAAAATAAGGGTGCTAAAAGGCGCCGGTGTCACTAACATTGTGGATGATATTGCCACCGTGCCTGAAAACACCTCGATCCTGTTGATCAGAGGCGATTACCTCTTTGATGACCGAGTCGTCAATTATATGGTGCAAACACCGGATATAATATTGAAGGTTCCCCAAGGATCGGCCGGTGCATTTGTGGCCGCCCATGTTGCCTCCGGGCAGGCCGTTGAGGCGTGTGAAGCAATTGCCAAAAACATTACCTCACCGTCATTGACGGGCCTAAAGACCGAAACGCTGGAAACCCTGTCGGTATCTTTTCAGCAGCGGCTGCTTAAATTCGAACCGCCGTTTGTGCTGCCGATTACATCTGAAAATAGTCGGGTTTTGGAACGTCGGCTTTTTGATTGGTCCTACAAAGGGGTCACCGATCTGGTTACCAAGTGGGCCTGGCCCCGTCCGGCTCAATGGGTTGTCGGCCGGTGCGTGCGCCATGGACTGCGGCCCAATCACGTGACCATCATCGGCCTGCTTCTGGCCATTCTGGCGGGATTATTATTTGCTTACGGCTGGTATGGCTGGGGGTTGCTGGCCGGCTGGCTGATGACATTTTTAGATACTGTTGATGGAAAGCTGGCCCGAGTTACGGTTACCTCCAGCAAGTTTGGCCATTATTTCGATCACATCATTGACTTGATCCATCCGCCGGTCTGGTACATTCTCTGGGGGTTGGGATTGGGAGTATCTCATTATAACTTTAGCGGGCTATCGCTGGGCGTCTCATTCTGGTTGATCGTAATTGGTTATGTTGTGGGGCGACTGGTGGAAGGCGCCTTTCTGGCGTGGCTGGGCAAATTTGGATTGTTCTGCTGGCGTCCGATTGATTCCTATTTCAGGCTGATTACCGCGCGACGAAACCCCTGTCTGATTTTGTTGACTGCCGGCGTCCTTTTAGGCCGTCCGGACTGGGGATTATTCGCGGTGACTATCTGGACCATGGCAAGCAGCGTTTTTCTGGTCGCCCGGCTGTCGATGGCAGTCAACGCTCGGCTGACTGCCGGTCCGATACAGTCATGGTTTTCAGATATCGATCAAGCCGATCAGCGACAACCCCTGGCGGTGAGGCTGTTTACGCACCGGGCCGTTGATTGACCCTTGATATATTACAGAATTTTAGCAGGCTACATGTCGCAGGAAGCTAGCGTTTTCGGGTGTCAGCGCCGCCTCTGGCCGCGAGGGTTCAGTCTGATCGAAAAAAAAACTCTAAAAAAGCGAATATTGAATAATGAATATCGAATGTCGAAGTAATGTATTCTGTCTATTCTATTAAAAAATGACTGAGCGAAGCGAACCCACCCTTCGATATTCTGCGGTTCTGCGGTTCGCTTTTCACTTCGTGTAGTTTCATATAAGGAAGTCAAAAGCCCAAATTCAATTAAGATGTTTACAGAAAATCAGAATATAGAAACCACTGAGATGGCGTCTGACGTTACAACGTCCGCTAAAACTCCGAGAATAGGCGTACTCATCAATCCGCTCAGCGGTGGAAACCTTAGCGGCCTGGGAGCCATCCGAAGCGTAATCAATGAATACCCCCAGGTGATTCAGCGCGATGTTCAGACGCCGCAAGACGTTCTGGAAGCCCTGATGGATTTTGCTGACCGGGAAGTGGATCTACTGGCAGTCAATGGTGGTGACGGTACCGTGCAGGCGGTGTTGACCAACCTATTCCATCATCAGCCTTTTGATACCTTGCCGGTGCTGGCGGTGCTGCAATCGGGTACAACCAGTATGACTGCCAGAGATGTGGGATTTTCCGGATCCCGTGTCAAGTCTTTAAAGAAATTGTTTAAATGGGCAACTGCCGGAGACGGCGAACCGCGAGTCATCCAGCGTCCGGTTTTGCAGGTTCAGGCACCCGGTCATCAAACACGTTATGGTATGTTTTTCGGTACGGCCGCCATCTACCAGGGAATTCAATACTTTCACCGCAAGGTAATCTCCAGGGGTCTTAAGGGTGAAATCGGTCCCGGTTTGACCATCCTGCGCTTTTTGTGGTCCGCAGTTCGTCAACACAGCGACTTTATACCGGCTGTACCCATTTCAATTACTCTGGATAATCATGCGCCACAACAACTCGACGCATTCGTGGTTCTTGTCAGCACTTTAGAAAGGCTATTCCTCGGACTCTATCCTTACTGGGGTGATGAATCCGGCCCATTGCACTATACTGCCCTGCGGGCTCGTCCGCAATTTTTTCTGCGGGCGCTGCCGTCTATCCTGCGGGGGCGCAAGGGGCCCTATGGTAAACCTGAAAATGGATTTTACAGTCACAATGCCCATGAAATAAAGCTGAATCTCGACAGCGGTTTTACGCTGGATGGGCAACTCTACACACCCCAGACCCGGCAGGAACCCACTGTGGTGCGCTATGGTGGAACCGCTTCATTTTTACGGATTTAAAAATGGAAATTCCCTCTCAGTTGATAAACACCATCAGTCGTATCTCTGACCGAACCGCCTCGCCGCCAGTGCGTGCACTGATCAATGAAATCCAACAGCGCCACGATGGGGCTGTTCAGGGAATCCTATTTTACGGCTCCTGCCTGCGCTCGGGTGATGAACTCGATGGACTGGTGGACCTCTATCTGTTGGTCGATGACTACCGCGGCGCCTTCAATAGCCGCTGGCAGGCATTTTTAAACGCGCTGCTCCCGCCAAACGTTTATTACCTTGAGCTAAAATTTGAAGGACAGGTGGTGCGGACAAAATACGCAGTATTGTCCCTGGCCGATTTTGAAAAAGGAACCTCGATGCGCTGGTTTCACTCCTACCTGTGGGGAAGGTTTTGCCAGCCAACCGGGTTGCTTTATGCCCGCGACGATGCGGTGGCAGATCTTGTTTTAAAATGCCTGGGGCAGTCCGTTTTGACCTTTGTCAGGCGCGTGCTGCCGCAGGCTGCCGCCGAATTCACGGCACAGCAGTTGTGGAGCCTGGGCCTGACATTATCCTACAGTGCCGAACTTAGATCTGAAAAACCGGAAAAACGGGCCCGCCTGTACGATGCCGCCCCGCAATATTATGAAGAGATCACCCGGTTGGCGGTGGATGCCGTTGCGGATCCCATTGAAATTGACGACAGCGCCGGCAGGCTGCATTACCGCCGGCAGGTTTCTGCCTGGAAACGATTTGGCAGCAGTTGCGCCTGGAAGTTGCGATCATGGCAGGGCAAGCTGCTTTCTGTTATGAGATTGCTCAAAGCCACGCTGACCTTTGAGGGCGGAGTGGACTACATCCTGTGGAAGATCGAACGCCACTCGGGAGTCACCGTCGAGGTTGAACCAAAGTTAAAGCGCCGCCCGCTTTTGGCGATGTGGGTGTTATCCTGGCGATTGTACCGGAAGGGTGGTTTTCGTTAGCTCCTTAATGCCTTTATCTAAAAGCGAATATCGAATATCGAATCATGAATATCGAATGTCGAAGTAATGTATTCTGCCTGTCGTGAGCCTCTGTGTCGAACGGTCTATTTTAAAATAAAGAAAGATTGAGAGAAGCGATTCCATCCTTCGTAATTCTGCGGTTCGATATTCGATATTCTGCGGTTCGCTTTAAAATACAGCTGGGCTATCGAAGCGGTAATTTCTATCCGAGCGGAGATAGTGACCTGCGGAATTTCATTTTGTTATTGTTGCAGGGTAGCTAAGGGCTGACTTTTTGGTAAAACCAATACTTAATAGTCGGTTCTCGATTTATCCTTTGATACCCTTGCGGCACGTTGCAGTCGCTTTCCTTGGCGATGATCAGATACTCGTAGCCCATCTGCGGTGTTAAGCTGCTGCGGTAAAATCGCTGCATATCGGCAAAAAGCCAGTCATGATGAATGATATCCTTCGGACAAACAGACACGATGATGCGTTGCGGCAGCTTTATTTTCTGCAAATAAATATCACGGTAGAAAGGCTTGCGGCGGGCGACCTGGTCTTTGGTATAGAGCATGCTGACAATGGCTGCAATTAGAAAAATGGCTGCGAAAATGACGACGCTGATTCGCATGACGTTTTTTCTCGTTAAAACAGATTCAATTCGAACCGCCAGGTTCTCGGTGACAAACGCCAGGCATAAAACAAAAAAGGGATAGGAATGTAAAATGTAGCGCCCGTGCTGGCGGGTGCTGATCAAAAACGGCAAACTGCCCGCCAGTGCGGTTAGTAAAAAAAACCGGGACTGGCGATTAAATCGTATTTTGCGAAACGGTACTTTGAAAGCCAGCATGAACACCCCGGCAATCAGAAAAGGAACAATCATCTCCGATATCCAGCGCTCCAAAAGATGCCAATGGGGACGGCCGGAGCCTCTCACGCTTTTTAAGCTCGCCATAACCTGGGCCTGCCAGAATCCCTGCCAGAATTTAACGCTGTCCGGATAAAAATAAAATGTTGCCAGCAGGATAACCGCAAAGGTGACAAGGGATAAAAGCGTTGCGGTCAAAGCTTTAGAGAAATTCGCTTTTAATGTCAACCACGCCAGCAACGGCACCGCAAACTGGAAAAATGCCACCGGCCCCTTGGCAATGAACCCCAGGTATACAGCACTGCCGGCAAGTATGCTGAAATATACGGTGTGTCTTGTTTTAACCGTGCTGAGATATGCCAGATAGGCAGCGATAATGGCCAGCAGCATCCATGTATTGACAATTCGATTTATCGCCAGGATGTAGGTAAATATCGGCAGCGGCACCAGCAGCAGCATCGGCCACCAGCTGCCGATATCCGGACACTGAAAATCTCGCCGGACCTGTTGCCAGAATAAGCCGGTCCAAAACAGAATTAACATACCCATGAAAAACCCATAGAATGTCTCGAGATAGGGCCCGTCACCGAAGATTCGGAAGAAAATAGACTGAATCCAAAATATCAGAGGCGGGTGCTCGTGGAATACAAGGTATCCAAAGTCATCATGATAAGGTTTCCAGAATGAACCCAAACCGTCTGCCATGTTTCTGGCAACATTGGCATATTCAATTCCGTCGCCGTATATCCCCAAGCGCATCAGCTTGTGGCCGATCAATAAAAAATAGAGTGAGAAAACGAACAGGATTAGAAGCTTATTGGATGATAATCGTGAGAGCACAAGAATTGCTTTTTTCAAATTTTATATCCCGTTTTTGGTTTTGCTGACAGGTGATTTTTCCGGTCCATCAACGCCATAAAAAAAGAGAAAAACCCAGGCGGGCCAGATGTGAATCACAAGCCTGTCCAACGAGCTACCGAGGTGCCATTCCAAATTATTCAGATTATTGTGAGAGAAAATCACATATGTAAAAAAATAGCATCCCAGCAATAAAACCGGCAATGCCGCTTGAGCCAAAAATTGTCGATCTTTTAGAAGCACTTTATTTATGCCGGAAATTGATAAATATACAACCAAAAGAAAAAAGACACCATCGTTGAAAAAAAATATTTCTTTTACAAAAGCAACTAAGACCATATGGTATCGGTCAAAATCCAAAAGATTATTCCCAAAATCTGATAACCTATTCAAATTTACAATATCGTTGGGCGGTGCAAATTTCAACTTAAACAAAATCCAGGTACCTAAGACGGGTGTCAATCCCGAAATAAAACTGGAAAATTCTTTTAATGATCGACGCCAATCATTTAGGATCATATCGCCAATGAAATGAACCAGGATGATCAAGACACAAAATACCAGACCTTCATTTTTCGTCCAAAACGCACACGAGGTCGTCATTCCCGCCAAAAACATGATCCGTAATGCTGCAGCCGGATATCGTTTCTTTATGCTAAATAAGATGATCGTGCTCAAAATATAGAAAGCCAGTGGGTTATCACTATACTGGTGAGCACCAACTTTTAAAAACTTGGTGGTCAGAAGCATTGTGACAGCTGCGAGATATCCCTGGTTTGGTCCGCGAAACCTGGCGATAGAGGACAATATCAGCAATATGGATCCAAAAGTAAAAAACCCGGCAATTAAAATTGGGATCGTGATTGTGTCTTTTCCGACTAAGTTCCAACCCCGAAACACTGAAACCGGTAACAGCTGTGGATAATCCGGGTGGGAATCAATAACATAATTAGAAAACCCATAGGCCCACTGATCCCCACCACGAAATAACCATCGTGCCCGGAAGTTCCAGATTGCCCATGCATCCCATTTACCATGGGGAGAATCTCCAAATGTTTTTAAAAGGAATGAAGCCACAGAAAACAACAGCAAAATCAGGAAAATATTTTTTAACCATCCTAAGCTGCTGTATTCAGGGTTTGAACATAATACAGGATCACTTTGAGTCTTTTTTAAAGTAGCGATGCGATAGCCGGCAGAAAATGCAAGGATAACGGCCAAGCTAAATTCGCCGATATAATATTGGGAAGTCAGCTGTCCATCAGTGGCGAGCCATAGAAATGCCAGCGAAGACGTAATACCCAATCCCAAGCCTATCCCCAAGCAAATGCTTATTAATAAATTGACCTTCCTTAAGCTATCTTTTGGAAACAGGATTGCGATAATGGATGTGCCAATCAGAAAAGGCGAAAAAACCGCTAATGGGTACATTAGTCAACACTCCTTGAATACAGCATGACGCCATTCCCATAATCCTTTTTCAACGTGTATCCCTTAAAATCGGGAGGTTTGGTTTGATCCGAAAACTGAGCGACTAAATAGTTTTGTTGCGGTTCCAACCCGCGCAATAAGCGGGCTGGTATCAGTACATAACGTGCCGCAAAGTAATCCCTGATGGGGTCTTGATTTGAGACAAAATTGACAAACGCATGCCCGGGAAGGTCTTTTTTCAGGGCCGCAAATCTTTTCTCATAGTCAATCATTTTGCTGCGTTCTTTTTTGATAACAATGTCGCTGAAGGAACTAAAAAAATAAAAGATTATAATTAATACGGCAGGTAAAACAATAAGCCAAACCGCGCCCCTTACGGATGAGAAATACCCATTTAGTTTGTTCTTAAGATATAATTTAATCATTAATCGCTTTGACTCGGTTCACGATTTCCAAATTGGATTTAATTCATTGTGGCAGGGAATAATAATGGAGACCATCATATGCCTGAGTCAACCATTTTCCCGGATTCCAGTATATTTTCAGCTCCATAAAATTTATCGCAAAATCTTCTGAGCCGGGTTTGAAATACCAGAGCAAGATCGTAAATTAGTGGGGGCTTGATGGCTTGATGTACAAACATGATTGTCAAAACCGATAAACTATCGGCAAACTCCGGTATGAAAGCAATTTGAACGAGGAAATTTATATAAGTGCTTGATGTAAAAGTCAACCCGTTATGAACATGGGATTGTGATGGAAAAAGTGTAAATGAGACTTGACAACACCAAAAATATAGGGCAGATTGTTCGGCCATAACTTATTAAAATCAATAGAATAATTAGGTCCTGTTTGCTTTTATCCTAATCCGTGCAAAATTCAGGTAATCCAACGCTGCGAGATCTTATCCCATGCTTAAAGAAAAAATTGAAATCTTTAAAGCCTATTGTAAGGCTCGAATAAACCGGTATTTCCCGTCCGTGCGCGGGGCAGTCCTGCTGATTGTGGTCCCGGCCTTTTTTATCGTCCCGGTCTATTTTCTGACCGTTGTTAAGGAGATTATAGTCGATAAAAGATTCAGTCCCGGAGCCTACTATGAAGAACGATTCGCCGCTGTCAGGCCAGACCTGCCTGCGCATGCTTCGGTCAATTTTGTTTCTGATCAACATCGTGAGAACGGGGATTTTCTCTACGTGCGTTATGCCCTGGTACCCGCACGCTTGGTGAGGGATCTGAACCCAAAACATGACCTGCTGGTCGTACAATATTTAGATACACCCGGGATTCCCAGCTTCAAAGGTTATCAATTGTTGAAGAACTATGGCAACGGGGTCATGCTTTTTAGAAGGATCGCTAAATAATGGAAATTTTGGCGTTTATTCCACCTATTCTGATCGGAATCGCAATCGTCGTCATGGTATTCCCGGAGTTCAGCCTGAAGGGAGCCGGTGCCGTCTTTACGGTTTGTTTGGGATCCGGTATCGGTCTGGGCCTTACGTCTGCGACAATATTCTTATGGCTGGCCTGGTTTGGACGCCCTGACGCGGCTTATCACGTTTTTGAAGTCGGCAGCGCAATCCTCCTGACCATTGTTGCCTTTTATCGCTTTCAAAATATTAAGTCCGGCAGCCAAAACGAATTGACACCCGATGGTCCGGCGCATGACGTTCCGATCAAATGGTTAAAAAAACTTGTAATCATTTTGCTGCTTATTTCTGCGGGTTCTTTCGGGCTGAAAACATTTATCGAGGATCCCCACGGTACGGTTGACACGCGGATTGTCTGGAATTATCGTGCGCGGTGGATGTTTAGAGGTGGTGACCAATGGCAACATGCCTTTTACACGCCAGTCGCTTCCAAAGGTGAACTCATCGATGACCAGGGTCATGCCCCGGATTATCCGCTTTTAATTACCGGCTCCGTCTACCGTGGCTGGCAGATAATCGGCAGTGATCATGTCGCGATTCCGATCATGATCGCCGGCATTTTTACTTTTGGAACCTATCTTGTGTTGTACGCATCGCTGGCATTGCTGCGAAACCGAAATCAGGGTTATCTGGCCGTCCTGTTGATGCTTGTATCCACCCAATTCCTGCATCTGGGGACCGATCAATACGGCGATGTCCCGTTGGCTTTCTTTATCTTGAGCACCATCGCGTTGTTGGCCCTCAAAGATCGTTTTCCGGTAATTTCTATGCAAACGATAGTTTTAGCCGGATTTACGGCCTCATGTGCTGCCTGGACCAAAAATGAAGGTTTGGTGTTTTTCGTACTGGTCATTCTGGTTCGCTTTATCGGTCAGATAGGCAAAAACGATTGGTCTAATTTGATCAAAGAATTTTATTATTTTCTCCTGGGCACGCTGCCGGTCATGGGAACGCTGATTTATTTTAAGCTAAACTTTGCACCCCGCAACGATCTGGTCAATATCTACAACTTAAAGAATTCAGTTGTCCATCTTTTGGACCTGGACCGTTATATCATCGTCATTAGCGAGATTCTTAAAAAAGTTTATTTTTTTAACGACAAGATCGTTATCCTGATGGCCGCGTATTTTTTATTTTCCGGCCTTGACCGATCCGGCAAGGTAAAAAAACACCTATTATCCCATGTCCTATTGCTGCTCCTGATGCTGTGCGGTTATACATTTGCTTATGTGATTACAACCTATGATTTGAGATGGCAAATCGATTCTTCGCTCAGGCGGCTGTTCATTCAGCTGTGGCCGGCGTGGGTCTTTGTCTTCTTCTACAGTGTCAGGGGACCGGAACAGCCCGCGGAAGAAGATCGGGTGGGTATGTTCAAATATTTTTGACCACCCGATACAAGCCTCCCGCTCGCCCTTAGCGTGAAAATTAATGAGATAAAATCGACCATCATCCTTCTTGACCTTTTCGACGCAGTGAGTATCTTCTCTACTAAGAAGTTTTAAACTAAATCCCCAAGGAGGTCTTATCATGGCCGATACAGATAGCCACATTGAAACCGAAGAAGAAAGAGAAGAAGGACACGTCGACTCACGTGAGAAAAACTTTGAGTGTGAAAACAAAGACCCGCATCTGGGGTGTGATCCCGGAATCGATGTCGCGGGATAGCCAAAGCTGCGAAAGTGCTCGTACTTAAAAAGTGATATAACTTGATACCACACAAGGCAGAATCCACACAGGGTTCTGCCTTTGCCATTTTAAATTTTGATTCATTCATGCCTATGGAAAAGGTGAAGACAGGTTACTTGTTTTTTTTAAGGTAGACAAAGAACTACCGCTTGTCGGGAACGGAAAGTAAATGTATTGTTCAATCCCTGCTGATATGCATACTTTACCGAATATCTTGATTGGCTGATTGAATTAAATATCAAAATTTTAGTTCTGAGAATTAAATACGGATTTACCATGGGGATAAATAAAATCCGGTCCTACCAGGCCCGGAACTACAACTAAACCACCTCAAAGCAGGAACGACAAACCGTGTCTATCAAATCATTTCCCAGTCCGGTGACCGGTGCCACAGGGTATGTCAGCGGCAGATTAATCCCGGCATTGCTCGATGCCGGATACCTGGTGCGGGCCATGGGCAGATCCCTTGATAAATTGGGAGGCCGGCCATGGCCACGCCGCGCTGGGTTGAGTCACTAAATCAACCGATTGCCATCCGCGATGTAATTGACTATCTGATGGGCTGCCTTGAGGACGAAGAAACCGTTGGTGAAACCCTCGATATCGGCGGCAAGACCGGCTGGTACTATCTGAATTTTCTATGGCAATTGAAGGCTGATTTCCTTCCAATTAAAATGGTGGTCATAAATATGTTCCGTATGATGTTGACTGGGTGATTGTCAAATAGTGGTCTGCAAGCCGCCAAGGATTCATTTCTGGAAGAATTGATCATACGCCGGGAACTGGCCATTAACAACAAATATTTCCTGGACGGGCGGGACCCCAACTCTTATACCGGCGTGGCCTGGGTCTACGGCGTGCATGACCGTGCCGGGTTTGAGCGGCCGATATTGGGCAAGGTACGCTAGATGGCCGCTTCCGGTTTGGAACGCAAGTGCGACATCAAGGGGTATGTAAAAAAAGTTGATTCGCTGGCAAACAAGGCGTGAACATCATATCACAGCCCAAAACTTAGCGTCTGATCCTCAAATACACATTGCCAAGCAGGACGATGGTCTCTGTGAACTTTATTTATTTGGGTCGATTTTGCATAAAACAGATATTAGCCAGAGGGTAAAAAAACGAAATTCAAGGACCGGAAAAAAAACCGAAACTTGCGATATCTATTTGAAACCTTAATATTTAAATTAGTTGTGTTCACAATTTATTCCAAGGAGAGAAAAATCACAAATGTACTACTGCTGAATTCACATTTTTTGTCGGTTGTCATGGTTGTCGGCTCGATCATGGTTACCCCAATATAAATTATAGCGGCCTACATAAGCAATCATTAATAAAAGGATTCGAAAATAAAGGAGTTATTATGAAATTTGATCAAAAAATTGCCCTGGTAACCGGTGGGAGCCGGGGACTGGGTAAGAATATCGCATTGCGTCTGGCCGGTTATGGCGCAGATTCTATCATTACCTATCACAGTCGCAAAGAAGAGGCAGATTCCGTGGTCTCTGAGATCAAAGCGCATGATCGACGGGCGGTCGCCCTTCAATTGGATGTCGGGGACTTTAAGACTTTTGACGGATTTATTAGCCGGGTATCCAATACATTGAAGGATACGTGGGGCAGAGACAAATTTGATTATCTGATCAACAATGCCGGTATTGGGGGCCGTGCAACCATTGAGCAGACGACCGAGGAGGTTTTTGACCGGTTGTTTAATGTTCACTTCAAGGGCGTTTATTTTCTGACGCAAAAGGCGATTCCCCTTATGAATGACAACGGACGCATCGTTAACATCTCTTCCGGGCTGTCACGCTTTACCCTGCCCGGCTACAGTGCCTACGCCTCGATGAAAGGTGCCATTGAAACATTTACGCGCTACATCGCCAAAGAGCTGGGGGCCAGAGGCATCACCGCCAACCTGGTTGCACCCGGTGCCATTGAAACCGACTTTACCAAGCCTGCTTTTGATGCCAACCCCCAGGTAAAAGAAATGATTGCCTCCCAAACTGCACTGGGTCGGGTCGGTGTCCCTGATGATATCGGTGGCGTGATTGCGTTTTTGTGCTCGGAGGATGCGCGCTGGTTAAATGGGCAGAGATTGGAAGCTTCAGGCGGAATATTCTTGTAAGGGATATCTGGGGCGGAAAATATAAAGCCGAGAAAGCATTCACGCAGGCAAATAAAGAAGTCGTTCATTGTCTATTTTGGCCACACGGCTGGTCGTCTCCGGAACCACCCATTGAATGTCAATTTCCATCTAAAAATGGGAAAATTATCAACTGGTATGGTAAGTAACGTAAACCCTATAGTTGCATAAAATTTTGAAATCCAACTTAGCTGCTGATATGAAGACCATTGAAAGTATTGACTGATCCTGGATTCTGGTTTCTGGATACTGGATGTCGTTGAAATTCACCG
>Ga0209260_10000089_pt1 | contig 64679 bp, 60 predicted proteins | sample WorMetTypGCAVOLI_FD_187421 | JGI IMG/M metagenome (GOLD analysis project Ga0209260, IMG submission 187421) | Marine gutless worms symbiont microbial communities from Max Planck institute for Marine Microbiology, Germany - Olavius algarvensis... ...
TGAATTGAAGTTAGAGCGTGATTTGCTTCCATCTAATTGAAATTATGGGCAAATCTATATTTATCAAGAAAATGCAATATTTAAACGTATTATCAATAGGATAGAAAAACTCACAACATAATAGCAGGATTCATCAATCAGGTCGCCAGTCGGATTCAGCGGTTTAAGCAACCTGCCACTTCAGGGACGAATATGCCTGCAAAACACGGGTAGAATCGGATGAAATTCACCCGTTCAGCTTAAAGGATAGCGCTGTTTCCCCAACCCACCACAATTACTCTGCGGGGATGTAGGGGATTTCGTCACCCCACCATCCTTGAGTTTCAGAATTTTGCAGATCTTGTTGCGTGGTGTTCTTGTATCCACCCATGCTATACCACATGTGCGCATTGGTTTTATAGATGGTATCGTGTTCGTACCATTCAGCAGAACAGCCAGCTAGAAAAGCCACTAGGATGAGCAAAAATAGAACTTTTTTCATGACCGAACCTCCTTTCTAAAGTTAAACAGAATGGAATCTGACCCTCCGACTGTTTTAACCTTGCGCCTATTATAAACACCTTAAAAAAAAAGTCCACAAAAAAAAATAAATGAACCAAATTTTCTATATCTACCCTCATCTCCTGCTGCAAGCCCATCCTGCCTCATTGTAACTACCTGAAAATTATTATAATTTTACCGCATTGACCAAAAAATTAAAGTCTCGCTTTAAAAAGCCCGATAACAATTACGTTACCCCTCAAGGAAAGCATCCCGAACCAGGCTGGTAGCGTGCTTAAGCATCTTAAATTATAATAACTATTACAATATTTTGCTGGACGATCAATGCGCATCCAACGCCTTGGGAATAAAAAAAACCAAACTATGAAAAACCGGTGGGTTTCCTGCCTTTTATTAATCAGCCTTAGTGTCGCTGTATCCGGCTGCGCGCTGTCAGAGCAAAGAGCTCATCCGGAGTTTGAGGCCAGAGTCCACACGGTTGCCCAGCCTGTTCTCATTCCGCCGGATGTCAGCATGCTTGAATTATTGCCCAGCGGTTTGATCCGGCAGCGGGATGATTGGAGTGCAGCGGGCTGCCGAAACCTGCAAAACGCAATATTGAATCATCTTAAAGACCAAAAATGCACCCTGAAGCCTCTCATCATCGACTCACATATGGCGCAGGAAATTGCAGAAATTCAGGCCCTGTACAGACTGGTGCATAAATCCATGCAGCAGCAGACATTTAATGCCCATCAAGACTCACACGCCCGGCGCCCGTTTGAATATTCTGTGGGTTCCATCAACGCTCTCTTGAACAAACTCGGTGCCGACTCCATGATATTTGTCAGCGGCTATGACCGGGTTTCCAACGCTGGACGCAAAGCCCTGATCGATATTGCCATCGCGGATGCTTCGGGCACTATTCTCTATTATTCTGTCAAAGGCTCCATCCAGGGCAGCGACCTGCGCGATCCTGCAAGTGCAAACATCATGGTGCAGGGATTGCTTTCCGGATTTTCAAGGATAAAAGGATGAAATATTTTATAATAATTATCTCCATTTGCGCCCTGACTGCCGGTTGTATAACGCCGCATGCCGTGCCGCTAAATGAGGGGCTCAAGTCGACCGAAGACGAGCAGCACCTCTGGCGCCGGGTTCAAAAAGAACAGGAAGCCATAAATAACAGTGGGTTTTTGTACCATGAACCGGAACTCGAAAACTATCTCAACCGTATCGTCCAAAAACTCCAGGCACATTCCATCGCACCTGATTTCGAGATTCAAATTAAAGTTATCAAAGATCCGAATTTAAATGCGTTGGCCTATCCCAACGGTGTGATTTATATTCACAGCGGAATTCTGGCCCGTATGGATAATGAGGCTCAGCTTGCCGCTCTGTTATCCCATGAGATGACCCATTGCACTCACCGCCATTCTTTAAGAGTGATCCGGAGCATCAAAGACCGTCCGGCCTATATTGCAGCAGTCCAGGATACATTGGCCAATATATCAGCCGTTCAAAAGGTCGCCCGACTTCTGGGTGCAATCGGTTCGATGGCGGCGGTCAGTGGTTACACCCGAGAGCTTGAAAGTGAAGCCGATCAAGTCGGACTTGACCTGATGACCAAAGCAAACTATGATTCCACCGAAGCCTTGAGGCTGTTCGAACACCTGAAACAGGAAATTGAAGCCGAAGGAATCGAGGAGCCCTTTTTTTTCGGTACCCATCCCAACGTCCAGCAACGAATAGAAAATGTCAGTGACTGGCTCGCCGGCGATAATAGGGTAAAACACGCCGTTGTAAAAAACACGGCCGAATTTCAAGCCAGGATGCAAGGGGTGGTCCTGACCAACGCCCGGCTGGATCTTCGACTGGGACGCTTTGACATTGCCCAAAAAACTGTGGCAAAATATCTGGCGATGCAGCCGAATGATGCCCGGGCCTACTACCTGTTCGGTGAGATATTCAGACAGCGCGATCGCCGGGACGATGCCAAAACCGCCGTCAGCTATTATGAGAAAGCGATTTCACTGGATCCGTCTTATCCTGAACCTCACAAAGCGATGGGATTAATGCACTACAAGGAAGGCGAAAAGCAGCGGGCGAAAAAGTATTTCGAATCATGCCTGTTGCTTTCACCGAATACCAGCGACAAAGCCTATATTCAGGGATATCTTAAAAATTGTGCCCTCAGCGGAGAAGAATCATGAAAAAGTTAATGCCGTTTTTAATTTGCCTTCTTTTTATATTCAGCTGCGTATCCGCAGCGCAGGAGCGCAGCTTGATGAATTTGCCGGATGCCGATTTCTCAGTTGATATCCCGGACGGGTGGTGGAAACCGGAATACACCAACAAATATCTGCTGACCAAGGACGGACCCTATCTGCAATATGTGCTCATCCAACAGCGTCCCTTAAATAAGGCCTTTCGGTATACAAAGAAAAAGATAAGAAGGGGAATGTTGCCCCAGGAAGCAGCCGGCATCATTATTGACGAACTTGCATCTGACCGTTATCTCATGAACTTTAGCGTCATTGAAAACGCACCGGCTACAGTGGACGGGCATGCCGGCTTCAAGATCTTATTCACCTATACCGACAAGAAGGGATCACAATTCAAAACACTATATTTCGGTTTTGTCAGCCCAGATTCCTTTTTTAATTTACGCTACTGTGCCGCTGCGCGGCATTACTTTGAAAAAGACATCGCCGCTTTTGATCAAATCATCAACAGCTTCAAACTGGTCAACGATTAAGCAAGTTACAAATGCAAATGGCAGGTTGCGGCTCAGTAAATTGATAGATACTCGATGTTCCCGCCCCCGAATTCAACCAACGCATCGGCCGCAATGGCCAATCCTTCCTTTAAATGCGCTCGATCAATGCCGGGAACAGCATAGGCGTAAAAGAGCACATTTTCGGTGTCCTGAGAAACCCTGGTTTTTTCATCGGCTCCCTGGCAGAGCACGCATACGATTTCTTTTTCATCGCGCAGCACGATCTCACCTTTCTTTGTGATAAACTCGCGCCCGCCCATTCCGGCACAGGTTTCATGATCAGCGGCCACATCCAATGTCAGATTTCCCTCAAATTTTTTTAAATCGGTAACCGCCACCAGGATACCGGCACACATTTCGGCCATGAAATGGCCATCAACAAAAAGGGAATAGCGCGGAAACCCGCTGTTGATGGTTCGTTTGAGGTGCTTGGTCAGGGGGCATTCGAATCCGAAATGTTGAAAAAATTCAGCGTATGTCTCAATACGATCGGAAATCTGCGCCAGAGTCTCCCGCTTTCGCATCTTGCGCAATAACTTCCTTTTATATTGGTCGAAGCCCGACGGGTTCTCAGCGTCCCGGCAGCCGGAAATCAAGGTCAGGCCGAAGCCCACATCCGGATAAGCGGCCAAATAATTCTGTGACATGAAAAACGTGTTATTCAAAGCAATCCTCCCCCGAATTGGTTGATTAGCCACATAGTTAAATTATGGTGATATGGCCAAATGGATGGCTGGTATCCTAGTTGAGTTGCAGAATAGCTGATTGGTCAAAAAGGTAAATAGCATAAATAATATTTGCAGCATAAAGCAATTAAGCCGCCGGCGCCTAAGGCTACCTAGGTTTTCAGTTTTCAGCCTTGGATGAGCTATTTTTCAGGGCGGATTAATTAACTAATGGCATTATTGACTCTAGATGTCAATTCCGTGACTGTTTATCAATGCCTCATCCTGAATGACCCGCTTCAAATACGACACGATCTTCTAACTATCCGTTATTTAGGATTAAATATTTAAGCCAAACTTAGTCAATACTTTGGTATGCTTCTTGCTTTGACAATATTTAAACTTGCAATTCACAAAAAATAGATGCAGAAGGAGATTGAGTCATGGTTAAAAAAATTTTTATTTTCATCGCGTTGGGAGTCTTTTTGGTTAGTTGCGCCACGATGCCGACTAACAGCACACCGCCGGCACCGCAGGAAGTGGTTGTTACCCTTCAGGCCTCGGATCAGACAAATGTAACGGTTAAAGAAGAGCCCGAAGCAGATCGGGTGAACAGATCCATGGAAGTCGCCAATCCCGAGGGCCGCCTGTCACAGCTGTCTTTTATTTCAAAGGACAAAGCCTTTGTCAAAATTTTCTCGGGACTGTCGGTGGCCGATGTCACCCGACTGTGGAATGATCTTGTTGTTCTGGAGAACAATACCGAGATTCGCGACGTGAATCTTTTCATTAACTCCCCCGGCGGCGATGCCTTTTCAGGCCTGGCCCTGGCGGATCAGATTGAGCGCGCCAGAAGAAAAGGTTTTAAGATCACGGCGCATGCCTCCGGCATTATCGCCAGTGCCGCCGTACCGGTTTTTGCAGTTTGCGATGTCCGCCTGGCTGCTCCGGGGACCATTTTCATGGTGCACGAAGCTGCTTTGTGGAAATGGCCGGGGCGTGAAACGGCCTCTGATATTCGGTCCCAAAATGAATTGATGCATCTTTTACGGGATCGCTATATCGGCAAACTGGCGCTGAATTCCAAATTGAATAAAACCAAATGGGAAAAGCTGGAGAACAAGACCACCTGGTTTAGTGCCGAAAAAGCCAAGGACTGGGGACTGGTCGACAGTATAGAGTAATTAACCCAAGCAACAGGTGGCATACATAGTCGAACTTCGTGCCGAACCGACTCAAATTGCTCTCCTTATTAATAACCTGATCTGAACCCTGGTGCACCGGAGTTTCATTCATCGCAACGGCCGTTAAAGTTGAAAAACTTTAACGGCCTTTATTGTTTGGATATTGCTAGGATGGAAATATTTTACCGGGATTTAAAATGCCGTTGGGATCAAACACTGATTTAATCTGCTGCATCCATTTCAGGCTGGATCCATGCTCGGCGACCATAAATTTTCTTTTTCCCAGTCCGATGCCATGCTCGCCGGTGGCAGTGCCCCCCAGTTCCAGTGTTTTAGCTACCAGACGATCCACAATCTCCTCAATCAAAACCCACTGCTTGCGGTCGCCTTTTTTGCAAAGGATGTTCAGGTGCACATTCCCATTGCCGGCGTGGCTGATATAATAGGTCGCCAGATTGGTCCCTGCAATCTCTTGATTGATGGCGTCGATCACTTCTGAATAGGCGGTAATGGGCACCGCCACGTCCATCACCTTAATCCGGCTGTCAGCGTGATTGCGGGTGATCATCTCACCCAAATCATGGCGGGCCTGGAAAATACGGTCCCTTTCCGATCGGCCCAACCCCGGCTTGAAGCTGCGGCATCCCTGCTCCCTGCAGATTTCTTCGGCCATTTCCAGTATTTCTGCCAGCTGGCGGGTGGTGGCGCCGTGAAACTCCATGAAAATTGTCGGCATCACATCTAACCCCAGGCTTGCTTCGCGGTTCATCAATTCGACGCATTCCGGTCCCAGCAGTTCCAGGGCGGCCGGATTCAGTCCGCCGCGCATAATTTCAAAGACCGCCTTGCCGGCCTTTTCGATCGATGGGAAGTTGGCAATGGCCGCCGAAAACTCTGCCGGTAATCCAGCCAGGCGCACCGTCGCGCCAACCACAATCCCCAGGGTTCCTTCTGAACCGACAAACAATCGAATCAGGTCATAGCCGGAAGATGTCTTGCTGGCCCGGGTACCCATTTCGATGATCTCGCCATTGGCCAAGGCGACGGACAATTTTAGCACATAATCTTTGGTGGATCCGTAGTAGATGGTGCGGGTTCCACTGGCATTATTGGCGATCATGCCTCCCAGCGTCGCCCGTGCACCGGGGTCCGGCGGGAAAAAAAGTCCGGTATGCTTAAGCTTTTCATTTAAATCCTGAAACACCACCCCCGGCTCCACATCAGCCTGAAAATCCTCGTCCCGTATCTCCAGAATGCGATTCATCTGGTTAAAATCCAAGACCAGGCCCCCTTTTAGCGGAATCGGATTGCCCTCCAGGCTGGATCCGGAACCCCAGCCGGTTATCGGAATCAGATTGGCATTGGCATACTTGAGAATTTCAGCGACCTCGGATGGGAAAATCGGCCAGATAACAGCCTCCGGCCGATGGGGTGGATGACTCGACTGATCCCTGGCGTGCAGATCAAGAACCGACTCCCCGGCCGAAAATCGATCCGAAGCCACCATGGCCTGCAGATGTTCGATGTGGGTTTGATTGAGCGAATTGAATTTCAAATTATCCTCCCTAGCCATCATGGCACCATCACAAAAAAAAGTGGTGGTAAATGTTTTGGTCATTGAATATTAAATTTTGAGATTTACCCTTCGACCGGGCTCAGGGTGGTGAGCTTGCCGAACCAATTGTAATTTGGTGCTTGAAATTTAGGATTTTATTCTCTGTTAATAACATCTGATTCAACAGGTTTAGCCATTACTTTGATGTCACTCTGAATTGGCGATCTGAATTTTTATGGCGTTAATGCCCTGTTGCTTTACACCAAAAAATCCAGTCAGAAAAGGATTTTTTTCTCTGAAATAGTAATAAGATAAATCTGGCATTGGATTAATTCTTGACTTCGCAAGATATCCTATATAGGAAATAAGCTCATCATAGAAAATGAATCATCTTCAGCCACACGGACGGAAGCCGTCTCCAAATTTACGTGAAGAACCCAATCATTTCCTTAATCAACGAAGGGAGGAATAGCTATGAGCCAGAACAAATTAACGAATAAAGGCATCGATCGCAGAACCTTTTTAAAAGTTAGCGGGGCCGCCGGCATCGGAGTGGCGGCATCCACATTCGGTGTGCCCACCCTGCTGCGAGCGGCACCCCCCACGATTAAAATCGGATCTGTCCAGCCGGCCACCGGACCGCTGGCCGTCATCGGTGTGGGCCAGCGCCGGGGCAATCAACTGGCCGTTGATTACATTAATGCCATGGGCGGCATTAAATCCATGGATGGCGCCAAGCTGGAACTGCTGTTGGGGGACAGTGAAAGCAAACCCGAAGTTGGCCGGTCAGAGGCCGACCGCCTGATTAATGGGGGCGCAGCGGTGATGACCGGGCCGTTTCAAAGCGGTGTCGCGCTGGCTATCTCCACCCTGTGTGAGCAACGCCAGGTGCCTTTTATTATGGACGTGGCTGCCCTGGACAAGGTTACCGGCAAAGGCAAAAAATATACCTATCGCGTTTTTATCACCGTCTCCGGATTGCTCAACGGAGCGGTCAAATATCTTAAAATGGTCACCGACATGAAAGGGGTCATGCCCAAGCGTGCGGTGGTAACCAACACAGCGGATGCCTTTGGCAAGGGTATGTCGGGCGGTTTTGTCAAATTTATGGAAAAATCCGGCATGCCCATTGAAATTGTCGATCGTGTCCAGTACCCCTTGGGAATACACGATCTGTCGGCCGAAGTCGCCCGCATTAAGGCCGCCAAACCGGACATTTTGTTCCCGGTCTCACGCCCCGGTGACGGTATCATCTTAGCCAGGGAACTCTATAAGCAGCGAGTCGAATTGTTGGGCATCTATGGCCCCGGCTCCCCGGGCTGGTATGAACCGGATGTCATCAAGGATCTGGATAAACTGATTTATTACGTCATGGTCAATGTACCCTGGATTAACCCCAACAGCGCGGTTTATCAGCAGGCCAATGCGGCCTTCCAAAAAGCCCATAACCGCTATCTGGATACCAATAGTGCCTATGCGTACACCGGCATCCAGGTTATCGGCGATATCCTGGAACGAGCCGCCTCGACAGATCCCGAAAAGATTCTGGCAGCCGCGCGTCAGACCAATTTCAAAAATCACCCGGTGGTCGGCGGTCCAATCCAGTTTAACGAAAAAGGTGACAACACGGGCGCTTTAACCGCGCTGATCCAGGTCCAACCCGATGCCGACCTGCTCAAGCGGGTCAAGATCGTGGCACCCAAAGAGTTTGCCCAGTCCGATAAGATCGTTTTTCCGGCACCCCAGCTCTGGGAGCGGTAGCCGGGATGGATTCAAACCTAGCGATTCAACTCAGCATCCAGGGAATTTTATTGGGAGGGATCTATGGCTTAATCGCCCTGGGTCTCTCCCTGATTTTTGGTGTCATGGGCGTCATCAATTTTGCCCATGGCCAGATGATGGTCATGGCCATGTATGTATCTTACTGGATTTTCGTCCTGCTTGGCCTAGACCCTTATCTTTCCCTGGTGATTGTGGCGGCGGTGATTTTCGTACTGGGTTATCTGATACAAGCCTCGGTCGTTAACCGGATTCTCGATTTTCCCGAAGCCATGCAAGTGCTCCCGTTGGTTTCGGTGGGGCTGATTTTGGAAAATTTAGCCCTGCTATTCTGGGGACCGGATCACCGCAGCCCTCAAACCGCCCTGAGCCTCAAAACCTTGTGGATCGGGCCGATCATGATCGATGTCTCACGCCTGATTGCCTTTGGTCTGGCCATTTTAATTACCATCCTGATATTCATCTTATTGAAAAAAACCACCATCGGTAAACGTATCCGGGCTGCAGCCGATAATCGCACCGGTGCGATCCTGGTTGGAATCAATGTCGATCGAATCCATAATGTCGCGTTCGCATTGGGAGCTGCCACAACCGCTGCCGCAGGAGTGCTGCTGCTACCACTGATGCCGATATCGCCCCACATGGGACATGATTTTACTTTGACGGCATTTATCGTGGTCATCCTGGGAGGCATGGGCAACCTGATCGGTGCCCTGGTAGGCGGTCTTATACTGGGTGTCGCCGAATCGGTTTCGACGCTGTTCCTGCCGGCGACACTTAAACACGCGGTCAGTTTCAGCATTTTGATCATCATCATGCTGTTTCGTCCTCAGGGGCTTTTGGGGGGGAAAAAATGAAACGGCTTCACCTGCTGCTGGCCGCCGGTTTAGTAATCCTGCTGCTGCTGCCCCTGTTTCTGGATAACTACGCCCTGGGCATCTTCGTGATGATCTTCTACTGGGCCTATGTCGGCCAGTCCTGGAACGTGTTGACGGGATACACCGGGCATATTTCCCTGGGCCATGCACTGTATATCGGCATCGGGGCATACGCCACCACTTATCTGGCACAGACGTTCGGCCTGACCCCCTGGATCGGCATGTTCATCGGCGGAATCATGGCCGTCGGCATCGCCCTTTTTCTTGGATTATTGGGATTCCGCTTCGGGCTCAGAGGGGTTTATTTTGTCATTCTGACCATCGCATTTGCCGAAATTACGCGCTTGGCGGTATCCCACATCGAGGCACTCGGATCTTTTACAGGCATTTTCCTGGATTTTGACCCGTCTTTCTATAATTTCCAGTTCAGGGGGAATGTCCCCTACTACTATATCGCCCTGGGTTATATGGTGGCATCACTGGCTGCGGTGCGCCTGATCGAAACCTCCAAATTGGGCCGCTTCATCGTCGCCATCCGGGAAGATGAAGAAGCCGCCCAGTCTCTCGGGGTCAATACCTTCAAGTACAATATGATGGCCATTGCCATCAGCGCATTTATGACGTCGCTGGCCGGTGCATTTTATGCCAACTATATTTTTTATCTGCACCCAAACACCCTGTTCGGGATGTCAACCAGCATTGAACTCATTCTGAGACCCATCGTCGGTGGGTTGGGAACGCTATTCGGCCCGGTGGTCGGATCTTTTATTTTAACGCCGCTGTCGGAAATCTCCCGGGCATATTTTGCCAAAGGCGGTCTGGAGGGTTTACACCTTGTCCTCTACGGACTGTTGGCCATACTGGTGGTTCTGTTCATGCCCAAAGGAATCATTGTTTACGTAAAACGAATTTTAAGACCGATACTGCAATTTTAGGGTTTAATGTGAGCATATTATCAGCTAATAAAATAACCAAAGCCTTCGGCGGTCTGATGGCGGTGGGCAACCTTTCCTTTGAGTTGCAAAAGGATGAGGTCCTGGCATTGATCGGCCCGAATGGAGCGGGCAAGACGACGGTATTTAACTGCTTGAGCGGTTTTCTACCGCCGGATGAGGGTGAAATCTATTTTGAAGAAAAGACACTGCGCGGTTTGCAGCCTTTTCAGATCTGTCAACTGGGTATCGCCCGGACTTTTCAGATCGTCAAACCCTTTTTGACCATTTCTGTGCTGGACAATGTGATGGTCGGTGCGCTCGCCAGGGAAAAATCAACCGCCAGAGCCCAAAAAGCGGCGCTTAAAATCATCGATTTCATGGGCCTTTCCAGCTGGGTTCACCAGGAGGCCCAGGGACTGCCGCTGCCCCTGCGCAAACGGCTTGAGTTGGCCAGGGCCCTGGCCACACGGCCAAAAGTTTTGCTGCTGGATGAAGTAATGGCGGGCTTGAACCCAACCGAAGTCGATGCCTTGATCACCCTATTAAAAGAAATCAACCGGCAGGGAGTCAGTATTTTATTAATCGAGCACGTCATGCGAGGTGTAATGGCCCTTTCCCAGCGGGTGATTGTGATCAGTTACGGGGTGAAAATCGCTGAAGGCAAGCCGGATGAGGTTGTCAAAAACAATGAAGTTATCGAAGCCTATCTGGGTAAGGAGTTTTTGAGTGCTCAAGGTCAATGAAATCGATGTATATTACGGAGATTTGCAGGCCCTCAGAGGGGTCAGCTTCGACGTCGAGCAGGGGGAAGTTGTTTCAGTTATTGGTTCCAATGGCGCCGGCAAATCCTCGCTGCTTAAAACCATTTCAGGAATGTTAAGACCCCGCCGGGGATCAATTTCTCTGGATGGCAACAAGATTTCCCAGGCACCTTCGTCGCACATCGTCGAACAGGGCATCAGTCATGTTCCGGAAGGCAGACAAATATTTCCCACCATGACGGTGCTGGAAAACCTGGAAATGGGTGCTCAGTTTTCCCGCAGCATAAAAATACAGTCTGAAACCATGCAGCAGGTGTTCGGCTATTTCCCGAGGCTCAAGGAGCGCCTCAGCCAGAAAGCCGGCACGCTCAGTGGGGGTGAACAGCAGATGCTGGCTATGGGCCGTGGTTTGATGTCACTGCCCGCCCTCATGATGCTGGATGAACCGTCTTTAGGCCTGGCTCCGGTTCTGGTCAGTACTATTTTTGAAATCATTGAAAAAATCAACCAGCAAGGCACCTCGATCCTGCTAATCGAACAGAATGTCTTCCACTCGCTTAAAATCTCCAACCGGGGCTACGTCCTCGAAAACGGTCAGGTTGCGCTGAGTGGAGCCGGTCCGGAACTTCTGGAAAATCCACATATTCGCAAGACCTATCTGGGGTTGTAAGTTACGAGTTGCAGATCTTCTTTTATAAAGTTCGAAAATATGGATATCTTGCCAAGATAGTCCGCCCCGTTTTCCATCATCCCCCCCCAGGTATGTCACTTGCCATTCGAAACGGCTTCAGACGGGCTCAGCAACAAACACATTTTATTTCTCAATATCATAGCGCTTAATTTTGTTCAGCAATCCCTGCCGCGTTATTCCCAGCAGATTTGATGCATGTGATCGATTGCCACCGGCTGTTTCAAGGGCTTCACGCACCATTTGTATTTCAATACGTTCGGTCACCTCCTGCAATGTGCCGCTCCGATCTAATACGGGACCTGTATTGTCCATTGGATCAAAGATTTTGCTGGATAGGTACTTTTCGGATATTTCTATATCGCTGCCGGCCAGAGTCAGGGCTCGCTCCATTTCATTCTGGAGCTCACGAACGTTGCCGGGCCAGTCATAGGATGATAATAGCTCCAGGGCGCTGGATGTCAGCCGGGGTGAGGTTCGATTGAACTTTTGGGCAAATTCTTTTAAAAAGTGAGCCGCCAGAATTGGAATATCTTCTTTTCTCTCTCGCAAAGGTGGGATGGTAAGCGGAAAGACATTGACTCGATAATATAGATCCTCGCGAAAATTGCCTTTGGCCATTTCATCTTCAAGATTGCGATTGGTACTGGCAATGATTCTCACATTCACATTAATGCAATAAGAAGCACCAACGGGTCTGAACTGGCCGTCCTGCAGCACTCTCAGCAGTTTCACCTGCATGGAAGGCGGCGTTTCCCCAATCTCATCTAACAGGACCGTCCCGCCGTCGGCCATTTCGAAAAGTCCCTTTTTATCTGATATTGCTCCGGTAAAGGCGCCTTTCACATGGCCAAACAACTCGCTTTCCAGCAGGTTTTCAGATAGCGCACCACAATTCTCGGCCACAAAAGGCTTGTCCTTCAAAGGACCGTTGTAATGGATGACTTTGGCAATCAGTTCTTTTCCGGTGCCGGTTTCACCCTGTATCATAATAGTGGTTGTCACATCGATCACCTTTTCCATCAGAGAAAAAAGCTGGCGCATCGAAGAACTCGAGGCAATCAATCCATGGACTTTGAAACGCTGCTGAACCTCCGACATGAGTCTGCGATTTTTTTCCTCCAATGAATTGGCATACTGTTTAAGTACCCCGTAATTTTTAGCATTTTCAATCGCCATTGCCAGGGTGACGGACATAATCTCCATCAGCCGTGAATCCTTGGCAGAAAAACTGCCTTCCAGCTTGTTGATCGCATAGAGCACGCCGGTGATTGCCGTGGGAGTCCGCAGGGGCACGCAAATCATCGACCGGGTGGGAAGTTCTTTGTCTAAAGAGAATTCTTTATATATACGCTTATCTTTTGAGGCATCTGAGATTAATACTGATTGGTTATTTTGCAGCACCCAGCCGGCGACCCCGAGATGATCCGGGAAATGCATTTTTTCGATGTCTTTTTGCCCTCCGTCTCGCTGCATTTCTACGGTTTTAATGAAGTAAAACATTTTTTGATCCGGCTCATGCAGGGCAAGAGATGCCCCATCGATCTGAAAAACTTCTTTTATTTTGTGCAACACCACCCGCAGCATCTCGTCGAAATCTTTAATGGCATGAATGGAAGTGGAGACCTCATAAAGCAGTTTAAGGTCTTGCCGGGAAAAGGATGTCTCCGTATCGATAGTGCTCATAGCTTTCTCCCTGTAGAATTACAAAAAATTTAAAGCATGAATCCAGCGTTTCAACTTAGGTAGAAGCATAATTCGTGAATGTCAATTAGAGTTACATAAACCATGGGAAAGGATAAAAAAAAATGGGTCAAATGTAAACTTGTTTGTCACCATCTTTTAAAAAAAGAGTTGCCCCACAAACATCACATGTGTTTGGATAGAAATTATTATAAGTAGATCGGTCAGATAAAATTTACTATATACATCACTAAAATCAGCGACGTTTTAAACCAATTTCTCCCTCCCCTGATAATTGTCAACAATCTGAAACCGAAAGTACCCAACAAAAACAAAGCCGCATTTTAATTACATATCGGTATTTCTCGCTCCTGGGCGGGAGACGAACCGCCGACCATCGAATCAAATAAAAACCTGATCGACCTGGTACAGACCCACGCCGATTATGTCTGGACCCTGGTAGCCGCGGCCCTGGTGTTTTTCATGCAGGCCGGTTTTGCCATGGTCGAAACCGGCTTCACCCGGGCTAAAAACGCCGTCAACATCATGATGAAAAACCTGATGGATTTTTCCATGGGATCCTTGGCATTCTGGGCTATCGGTTTCGGAATCATGTTCGGAGCAAGTTCAACCGGCTGGTTCGGCACCTCCGGTTTCTTCCTGTCCGACTTTGAAGTCGGCGGTGATCCCTGGGTTCTGGCTTTTTGGATGTTCCAGGTGGTGTTTTGCGCCACGGCTGCTACCATTGTTTCCGGGGCCATGGCGGAAAGGACCAAATTTTCCGGCTACCTGATTTACAGTGCCGTGCTGAGTGCGATCATATACCCGGTTTTCGGCAGCTGGGGCTGGGGCAGCCTGTTCAAGGGCGAAGGCTGGCTGGAAGGCTTGGGATTTATAGATTTCGCGGGTTCCACCGTGGTTCACTCGGTCGGCGGCTGGGCCGCTTTGGCCGGCGCCACTGTTCTGGGCCCCCGCCTGGGCAAATATACCAAAAGCGGCAAAATCAAACCGATATTAGGGCACAATATGCCCCTGGCCGCCCTGGGTGTCTTCATCCTCTGGCTGGGGTGGTTCGGTTTTAATCCCGGATCGACAACGGCTGCCAATAAAGATATCGCCATGATCTTTGTCAACACCAACCTGGCCGCTGCCGCCGGTGCCGTTCTGTCCATGATTATCTCCTGGGTCAAATTCGGCAAACCCGAAATCGGCATGAGCTTAAACAGTGCCCTGGCCGGCCTGGTGGCGATCACCGCCCCCTGCGCATCGGTCACCCCGCTGAGTGCGGTCATTATCGGTGCCGCAGCCGGCATCATCGTCGTGCTTGCAGTTCTTTTCTTTGATAAAGTCAAAGTGGATGACCCGGTCGGCGCCATTTCCGTGCACGGAGTTTGCGGTGCCTGGGGTACTCTGGCAGCGGGGATATTCAACATCGGGGGAACTTCGGCCAAAATTATCGGCGTCCAGCTCCTCGGTATTGGCGCCTGTTTTTTGTGGGTATTTCCCGCCGCATTTCTGATGTTTAAACTAATCGATAAAACTGTCGGCCTCAGGGTCTCTGCGGAAGAAGAAATGGAAGGGCTCGATTTTGCCGAACACGGCGGCAACGCCTATCCGGATTTTGAGGTTTCCTCCTATGGTGGTGTCGGCACTTCCATGGGACCGGGTTCACCTTCGGCTGCCGGCGAGGCGGTCGGTCAGTTTAAACCTGTCCGACAGACTTAGTCCATCGTATTCTTCCTGCTGGCAAATGCCTGCCGGCAGCCGCATTTTCTGTCGGCAGGCATCCGGACTAACCCGGATCCGCCTTGTCGCCGCGTATTGATTTTTACTTTGCGGCAACGGTCAAAAACTGCTAATGGATCTATTGGTGTCCTTCAAGACGATTTATGCAAGCGGGTTATTAGAGGAAACAAAGGACTGAGCAGGGCCAATCCGCCCTTTGAAATTGTGCGATTCGCTGCCTAACCCGGCTCGGCCATCGAATGGTGGATTGTATCCCAATTGAGACTTCGGCCTACGGAGTCTCATTTATGGTTTCAGGAATCACATTTTATAATCCTGACGCCTGAAACCATTTATGCAACCATAATATCAGATTAATGGTGTAAGAACTTTATCACAATATTGTAAGGAAACATGAGAAACCATAACTTGCCAAAACATTTATCCGGCGATTTGAAGCCACGGGGACTTTATGATCCCCGTTTCGAGCATGATGCCTGCGGGGTTGGCATGGTCTGCCATATGAAGGGTGAAAAATCCCACCGGATCATTGCCGACGGCCTGCAGATTCTGGTCAACCTCACCCATCGAGGCGCCTGCGGCTGTGATGAAACCACCGGCGACGGCGCCGGGATTCTAATGCAGATGCCCCATGCCTTTCTGCAAAAGGTCAGTGAGGAGGCTTGCGTCAGGCTGCCCGCTGAAAAAGAATATGCCAGCGGCCTGGTTTTCCTGCCGCCCGATCAAAAACAAAGAAAAATCTGTATGGACCGTTTTGAAGCGGTCATGCGCGAAGAAGAACAGGAGTTTCTCGGCTGGCGTCAGGTTCCGGTGGCAAGTGAGGCACTGGGCGATCTGGCCCGGCAATTGGAGCCGGTCATTTATCAAATCTTTATCGGCCGCGGGTCCGGGGTCGGTGATACGGCACAATTTGAACGCAAGCTGTTTGTCATCCGCAAAGTTATCGAAGGGTTCGTCAGGGAGTCCGAGCTGCCTGAGGCACCCTACTTCCACATCCCCAGCCTTTCAAGCCAAACCCTGGTATACAAGGGAATGTTGCTGGCCGATCAGATCACAGCCTTTTATTCCGATCTGACCGATCCGGACATGGCCAGCGCTCTGGCACTGGTTCATCAGCGCTACAGCACCAACACGTTTCCGACCTGGGACCTGGCGCACCCCTTCCGCTTTCTGTGTCACAACGGAGAAATCAATACGCTGCGCGGCAATGTCAACTGGATGAATGCCCGGCAGTATTTGTTCCAGTCGGAACTTTTCGGGCAAGACATGTCCAAACTGTTCCCCATCGCCACACCCGGAGCCAGTGATTCGGCCATTTTTGATAATGCCGTCGAATTGCTCTACCACTCCGGTCGTTCATTGCCCCATGCCATTATGATGATGATCCCCGAAGCCTGGCAAAGACACGCGACCATGGATGACCCCAAAAAGGCCTTCTATGAGTATCATTCCTGTATGATCGAACCCTGGGACGGGCCGGCATCCATTGCCTTCAGCGACGGGACCTGCATCGGGGCAGTACTGGATCGCAACGGTCTGCGCCCGTCCCGCTACACCGTAACCAAAGATGACATCGTCATTATGGCCTCGGAGACCGGCGTGCTGGAAGTGGATCCGCAAAACGTGCGTTCCAAGGGACGGCTGCAACCCGGACGCATGTTTCTGATCGATATCGAAAAAGGACGCATTGTCGAGGATGAGGAAATTAAAACCGAAATAGCCGCTCGCAAACCATACCGTCAATGGCTGGAGCAAAACCAGGTGACCCTCGACCAGTTGCCCAATCCGCCCAAAAACATCACCGCAGAGTCCCTGCCGCTAAAGACCCGTCAGCTGGCGTTCGGCTACAGTACGGAGGACCTCAGGATTATTCTGGCACCCATGGCCCGCGAGGGAAAAGAACCCATTGGGTCCATGGGCGATGACATACCGCCGGCAATTTTATCCAGCCGACCGCGTCTGCTGTTTGACTATTTCAAACAGCTTTTTGCCCAGGTTACCAATCCGCCATTGGATGCCATCCGGGAAGAACTGGTGACCTCGCTGGTGACGACCATCGGGCCCGAACAGGACCTGTTTCAGGAAACCCCGCAGCACTGCCGTAAGCTCAAGCTGAATCAACCGATTCTCGATAACACCCGGCTCGAGCAAATCCGAAATCTCAATACCGGCCAACTGCGGTCGGACACGCTACTGACATTTTTCCCGCTGGATGAAGGCGGATCCGGTCTTCAACGGGCCATGGAAGAACTCTGCCACAATGCAACTCTGGCCGTCAAGGAAGGCGCCAATATCCTGATTTTAAGTGATCGGGGAATGACCAAGAACTTGGCACCGATCCCATCGCTGCTGGCCACAGCCGGGGTTCACCATCACCTGATTCGCGAGGGTTTGCGGAACCAATGCGGCCTGGTCATCGAAACCGGCGAAGCCCGGGAGGTACATCACCACTGCTGCCTGATCGGTTATGGTGCCGGAGCCGTCAATCCGTATCTGGTTTTTGAAATCCTGGGGGAAATGATAACCGACGGTGACCTGGCCGGAATCGAACCGGAGGCGGCCATTCAAAATTACTGCAAGGCTGCTGGAAAAGGGATTCTAAAGGTCATGTCAAAAATGGGTATTTCCACCCTGCAAAGTTACCGTGGCGCTCAAATTTTCGAATGTGTCGGCCTGAACGAAGCCCTGGTTGAAAGCAATTTTAGCGGTACGCCGTCGCGCATCAGTGGCGCCGACATTGATCTGGTTGCCGCTGAAATTCAAATGCGGCACCAAAAAGCCTTTCCTGCTATCAATATTCCGACCGGCGGCCACCTGGATTCGGGCGGCAAGTACAAATGGCGCCGTGACGGTGAAGCGCACCAGTACAATCCTATCAGCATCGCCAAACTGCAGCAGGCCATACGCTCCCGGGATGAAACCGCCTGGCAGGCGTTTTCAGAGGAGGTCAATGCGCAAAATCGCCGGGAAGGATTGATCCGCGGCCTGTTTGAGTTCAAAACGCCGCCGTCAGCCATTGCCCTGAATGAGATCGAACCGGCCGACGCCATTGTACGAAGATTTAAAACCGGTGCCATGTCTTACGGCTCCATCAGCAAAGAGGCCCACGAAACCCTGGCGATTGCCATGAACCGCATCGGCGCCAAAAGCAACAGCGGTGAAGGTGGTGAAGATCCGGATCGGTACCATCCCGATGATAACGGCGACTGGCGCGGCAGTGCCATTAAGCAGGTGGCCTCCGGCCGATTCGGGGTGACCGGCGCCTATCTGGCCAGCGCAACAGACCTGCAGATTAAAATGGCCCAGGGAGCCAAACCGGGCGAAGGCGGCCAATTGCCGGCCTTCAAAGTTTATCCATGGATTGCCAAAACCCGACATTCGACGCCCTACGTGGGTTTAATTTCACCGCCGCCTCATCACGATATTTATTCCATCGAAGATCTGGCACAACTGATCCATGATTTGAAGAATGCCAACCCCCGGGCCCGGGTTAACGTCAAACTGGTATCCGAAGTGGGGGTCGGCACCGTGGCGGCCGGCGTGGCCAAGGGCAAGGCCGATCTGATTCTGATCAGCGGCGAGTCCGGCGGCACCGGAGCATCGCCTCAGACATCCATCCGCCATGCCGGCTTGCCCTGGGAACTGGGCCTGGCCGAGACCCAGCAGACCCTTGTTTTGAACGGTCTGCGAAGCCGGGTGGTGCTGGAATGCGACGGCCAGCTCAAAACGGCGCGTGACGTGGCCATTGCCTGCCTGCTGGGGGCGGAAGAATTCGGTTTCGGCACGATCTCTCTGGTGGCCCTGGGATGCATCATGATGCGGGTCTGCCATCTGAATACCTGCCCGGTGGGGATTGCCACCCAGGATCCGGAACTGCGCAAAAAATTTGGCGGCCGGCCGGAACATCTGATCAGTTTAATGTATTTTATCGCGGAAGATCTCAGAAAAATCATGGCCCAACTCGGATTTCGCACTATCCGCGAGATGGTGGGCCGGGTGGACTTGATGCATGTCGGCAACGCCATTGATCACTGGAAAGCGCAGGGGCTTGATTTTTCCAAGATTCTTTACAAGCCCGAGCCGCCGGAGGCCATCGCCGACACCTGTTTTGTGCAGGATCAGGATCACGGTCTGGACAATGCGCTGGATCATCGGTTGATCGAAATCTGCCGACCGGCCATCGAGCAACGCCGGCCGGTTGAATTTAAAATGGCGATTCGCAATGTCCAGCGCACGGTGGGCACCATGCTCAGCTATGAAATCTCGCAACGATATGGTCTGCAGGGGCTGCCGGCTGACACCATTGTCATGCATGCCGCCGGTTCAGCCGGACAGAGTTTCTGCGCCTTCGGGGCCCCGGGCCTGACGGTCGACATCAAGGGTGACGCCAATGACTATTTCGGCAAAGGCCTGTCCGGTGCTAAATTGATCATCCGTCCCCCGGATGGCAGCACCTTTAAACCCGAAGAAAATATCATCATCGGCAATGTCGCCTTTTATGGCGCCACCAGCGGAGAGGCCTATATACGCGGAGTTGCCGGCGAACGCTTCTGTGTCCGCAACAGCGGTGTGAAAGCGGTGGTTGAAGGGGTCGGCGACCACGGCTGTGAATACATGACCGGCGGCCGGGCGGTCATCCTGGGCACCACCGGTCGCAACTTCGCCGCCGGCATGAGCGGCGGGATGGCTTATATTTTGGACGAGGCCGGTGACTTCGGTCGCCATCGCTGTAACCTGGAAATGGTCGAGTTAGACGGCGTTAGCGATGCAGAAGACCTAAATGAATTACGGGCCATGCTAGAAAATCACTATCGCTATACCGACAGTGATGTGGCCCGACGCATCCTGGAAAACTGGCAGACCATGCTGGCAAAGTTTGTCAAAGTCATGCCGGTAGATTACAAAAGAGCACTGAAACAAATGAAAAAGGGTACTGGTTATTAGTTCAGATCTCGTCATTTAGTTTGAAAAAATGGCTGGGAACCTTTGTACGTCCCGCAATAGCATGAAAATTGGACATGGGTCTAATTTAGGAATTCAGGGATTTAGGAATTGAAGGAATTCTATCTCTTTTAATTTATTGATTTTATCCTTTAATCCCCCAATTCCTAAATCCCTCAATTTGGCGCAAATAGACATAGATCGTGTCCAAAAAAGTTGACTCATTATAAGAGTAAGTTACGAGATCTGCAGTTATAGTTTAGCGATTATTTAGAATGGGGCTCAGCGCCCGCATTATTAAAAGCAAAAGGAACAAACCATGGGTAAACCAACCGGATTTAAGGAATACAACCGCGAACTTCCCGGCAGACGGCCGGTGGCGGAGCGGATAAAAGATTACAATGAAATTTATCAACCATTTCCAAAGGAAAAACTTAAAAAACAGGCCGCCCGCTGCATGGACTGCGGCGTGCCGACCTGCCACGCCGGTTGCCCCTTGGGCAACCTGATACCGGACTGGAACGATTTCATCTACCGCGACCGCTGGCGTGAAGCACTTGGCCAGCTTTTGCTGACCAATAATTTCCCCGAATTTACCGGTCGGCTCTGTCCGGCGCCCTGCGAGGAAGCCTGCGTCCTGGCCATTAACGAGCCGCCGGTCACCATTGAACAAATCGAAAAAGAGATCATCGAGCATGCCTTCGAACAGGGCTGGATCAAACCCGAACCACCAACCCAGCGAACCGGCAAAACCGTGGCCGTCATCGGGTCCGGGCCGTCCGGTCTGGCCTGCGCCCAGCAGTTGAACCGCACCGGTCACACAGTGACGGTTTATGAGCGCGCCGACCGGGCCGGCGGGCTTCTCAGATACGGCATCCCGGATTTCAAGCTGGAAAAATGGGTGCTCGACCGGCGCCTGGAACTTATGCGGCAGGATGGTATCCAATTTGAGACCGGTATCAACGTTGGTGTCGACGTGTCGCCCCAGGATCTGGCCCATTTTGATGCCCTGGTGATTTGTACCGGTGCAACCATTCCACGGGATCTGTCCATCCCCGGGCGCGACCTGAATGGAGTTCATTTTGCCATGGATTTTCTAATCCGTCAGAACAGATGGTCGGCCGGTGATGATCCGGCGGCGATGGACCTGTCTGTGATCTCCGCCGCAGGCAAGCACGTGATCGTCATCGGCGGCGGTGATACCGGCAGCGATTGCATCGGAACCAGCATTCGCCAGAAAGCCAGATCCGTCACGAATTTTGAGTTGTTTCCCAAACCCGCCGCGGATCGACCGGACAACCAACCCTGGCCATTCTGGCCGGTTAAACTGCGCACCAGCTCTTCCCACGAGGAGGGCTGCAAGCGCCAGTGGGGAATATTAACCAAAGAGTTTATCGGTGTCGGGGGCAGGCTCGTCAAATTGGCAACCGTTGATGTTGAATTTGTCACCAGCGGTCAGGGACGCACTGAAATGCGAGAAGTTCCGGATTCCGTTCGGGAATGGCCGGCCGACCTCGTGCTGCTCGCCATGGGTTTCAGCGGTCCGGAACCAGACACGATTGCCGGCAGCTATAGTCTGAAGCTGGATGAACGCGGCAACATACAAACCGATAGAAACTACATGTCCACTGTACCGGGGGTTTTTGCCGCCGGCGATGCGAATCGCGGACAATCCCTGATTGTCTGGGCCATCTCCGAGGGACGTGAAGCGGCGCGCAGTGTCGACGCCTATCTAATGGGGACTACCGTGCTGCCGTCTAAAGGCGGCGTAGATCTGCCGAGGGTTTAAAAGAGTTAAAGGTCCCGGGCTTGCAAAGTTTACTAAAAAGCGAATATCGAATCATGAATATCGAATGTCGAAGTGATGTATTCTATCTGTTTTTCTAAAAAAGATAGAGCAAAGCGAAACCATTCTTCGAAATTCTGCGGTTCGCTGTTTAAAATCGGCCAGCGGATAGCCTGAACCGTGAACCTTTGAACCCCCATAGAGTTTCAACTAAGCATCATCGGACTGAGTAGCATGGATGAAAATCCGAAGAACGGACTGGCACCATCCTGTCCCTCCTGCCAACATGAAAACCCGCCTGGAGCCAACTTCTGCCAGAAGTGCGGATTTCGTCTCCTGCAAATCTGTGCCAACTGCCGGGCTGAAATTTCAGCGGGCGCCAAATTCTGCCACAGCTGCGGCAAAGCGGCCGGCCCCGTTGAAAATCGCAATGAAGCCATCCTCGCTTACACGCCCAAACATCTGGCCGACGAAATTCTGACAAGCCGCAGCGCCCTGCAGGGCGAGCACAAACAGGTCACCGTGCTCTTTGCGGATATCAAAGGATCAATGGAGCTGGCCGAACAGGTCGATCCCGAAGACTGGCACGCCATTCTGGATAACTTTTTCAGGATCCTTGCCAGCGGGATTCATCGCTTTGAGGGGACAATCAATCAGTACACCGGCGATGGCATCATGGCATTGTTCGGGGCGCCGATCGCTCACGAGGATCATGCCCTGCGGGCCGGTTACGCCGCGCTTTATCTGCGCGCTGAGCTGCGGCGCCATGCCGACCGGCTGCGGGTCAAGCGCGGGCTCAATTTCGGTGTTCGTATCGGTCTTAACTCGGGTGAAGTTGTCGTCGGCCGGATCGGTGACGATTTGCGCATGGATTACACCGCGCAGGGTCAGACAGTGGGATTGGCGGCCCGCATGGAACAGCTGGCCGAATCCGGCTGTGTCTATATCACCGAACACACCAACAGGCTTATCGAGGGATTTTTCAAGGTGCGTGACCTCGGAATGTCTGCGGTTAAAGGGGTAAGCCTGCCGTTGCGCATCTATGAATTGGAGGGGGCCTGTGAATATCAATCCCGGCTCGATATTTCGCGGGAACGCGGCTTCTCACGTTTCATTGGCCGCAGTAAAGAATTGACCATCCTCCAATCCGAGCTTCAGCGAGCTTTAAATGGCAACGGTAATGTAGTCGGCGTAGTCGGTGAGCCCGGGGTCGGCAAAAGCCGTCTGTGCTATGAATTTATAGAGATTATCCGTCAAACGGGGGTTACAGTCTGCAAAGCAAATTGCGCCTCTCACATACAGACTGTTCCGTTACTGCCTGTTTTGCAGCTGCTGCGAAGCATATTCGGCATTTCCGAACAGGAGCAAGCAGAAGAAACACGCAAAAAGATTGCCGGCACATTGATACTGCTGGACGAGACGTTCAAAGATACCCTGCCGATCTGGTTTGATTTTCTGGCTGTGGCCGATCCCCAACAACCGGCTATCGGGGCTGATTCGGAAAATCGACAGCGGAAACTGTTTGCCATGATCCAACGTCTGGTTCAGACGATGTCCGGACGGGAGCCACTGATTATCATGGTGGATGATCTGCACTGGATCGATCCGTCCAGTGATACCTTCATCGCCCGTCTGGTAGATGCGGTCAAGAATAGCCGAACTTTGCTGTTGCTGAATTTTCGCCCTGAATATCAGCGGGATTGGATGAACAGGTCCAGCTACCGGAATCTTCCACTGGCGGCCCTGGACAGCACGGGTGCCCGGGAACTGCTGGATGACCTCCTGGGACATGATCCGTCGACCCAAGACCTTGCGACAAAGCTTGTATCTCGTGCGCTTGGCAATCCCTTTTTCATCGAGGAACTGATCCGTTCCCTGGTTGAAGCCGGCAACCTTGTCGGTCAACACGCTGCCTACCGGCTGGTGAAACCGGTCAAAACAAACACGCTGCCGCGCACCGTGCAAACGGTACTGGCGGCTCGCATAGACCGTCTCGGCGAGGCAGCTAAACAGGTTCTCCAAACAGCGTCGGTAATCGGCCAGGAGTTTGAGGAGGCCATTCTGCGCCAGACGATGAATTTGTCCGGCAATGACCTCGACGATAGCCTGTATAAACTGAATGCAGTTGAATTTTTCTATCAAAAAGTGTTTTACCCGGAGCCGGTTTATGCCTTCCGGCACCCGATTGTGAGGGAGGTGGCTTACCATACACTGCTCAGCAAACCGCGAGCAAAACAACACCGCCGCACAGCCCTGGCTATTGAAACGATTCATCCCGACCGCCAGGATGAATTTGCCGGACTGGTGGCGTATCACTGGGAAAAGGCCAAAGATCCTCTCAAGGCCGCCCGCTGGCATCGCCGTGCCGCCCTGGCAGCCGGTTTTGCTGAAGTTCAAACAACATTCTTTCATTGGATTCAGGCGCTGAAACTGGCTCAGCAGGGATCGGCAACCGATGAAGCTTTGAATTTGCAGCTGGAGGCCTGTTGCGGAGCACTGGGCATCGGAGGTCGCGTCGATATCTCACCCGGGCAGGCCAAAGACATTTTTGAACAGGGCCGACATTTGGCAGACAAATTTAATGACGCTCGATCCCTGTTGCGTCTTCACGAGGACATGGCAGCGCGATTGGGGTGGTCGGGCGACTTCGCGGGACAACAATCGTATCTTAATGCGGCCTCGATTATCGCTGAAAAGGTGCCCGACCCTGAAATTAAGCTCGGTCTCCTGCAACGCCGGTATGTCGCCAAATTCCACCAAGGCGACTTAAGATCAGCCCTGACGCTGATTGAGGAAGGATTTGCCGGCTGCAAAGCATCGGAATCCACCCTGCCGCCGCCGGTTCTCAATCGTCTTTTGCGATCTTTTCTACTCGCCAGGGCCAATGTTCTGTCGATGATGGGCAAACTTAGACAGGCCGAATCTTACATAGAGCAAGCGACGCATCTCATGCCGTCAGCCCAAACGTCCAAAAAAGATTACCGCACAACCCATACCGAAGCGCTTGTCCGCGCCAACCTCTCCATCTACATCGGTGACATCAATGCCTGCTGGCGTGATGCTCGGGTTTTTGCAGAACTGGCAGAACGCTCAGGTTCGACCTGGGCCATTGCTGTTTCAGCTTCAACCATCGGCAGGGCGCATCTGACCGGTCAGCGTTGGTCGCAAGCCCGGCAGTCACTCGAATACGCCCTGGCGCAGGCCAGACAGCATAAGCTCGGCCTGGAGGCGGAAGCCTCCTTCCTGGCCCTATTGGCAGAAGCCATGGCCGGGTGCGGTGAGTTGGAGCAGGCGTTTGTTACTGCCGAGGAAGCCGTTACCGTCGCATGCCGCCAAGAAACGCTTTTCTGGGAACTACAGGCCCAGAGTGCCCTGGCAGGAGTTCTATTGCACGGCGAACGCATAAAAGATCAGCCACGCATCGCCAAGGCCCTGGCGCGGGCCGATGAACTGATTGAAAAAACAGGCGGGGCGGTAATGAAGCCCTTCGTTTGTCAGCACCACGCCGAATTTGCCAGGCTAAAAGGGGATGATGCCGGCCATCAGCGAATGCTGCAGGAAGCTTATGACCTGTTTCTTTTGATGGCAGCCAAGGGTTATGCCGGCCGTTTAGCCCAAAAGCTTAATAAGTTCGATGCCGGTTAAATGAGATGTCTGGTCGATTCAGGGTATAGCTTTTTTCTGCACTGTGGACAAATTCCGTGGCTAAACTCATGGTCGGTGTGTTCCATAATGTATTTTTCAATCGGCATCCATGAGCCGTTTTCAGCGTGGATCATTTTGCAGTTGGAACAAATCGGTATAAAGCCGCCTATTGCATTAACCAGGGCTATTTCAAGCGTTAAGAAACGTCGATTCATCACCTGCAGCAACTCGATCGCAAGCTTGGGATACTTTTCTATCTCCTGATGCAGGTTCCACTGGTCGAGGCATAGCGTTTTAGTGTTTGCCCTGGCCACCACGGTTGCGGACCGAACCAAATTATTGATGAGCGCCATTTCTCCAAAATAGCATGGCGCTGCCAAGGATCGCAGACGCTTTTCCTTTCGCAGGCCGAAACCCTTGATGACGTCAACTTTACCGCTGATGAGGATGTAAAGTCGTCCGTCTCGCTCACCTTCCTTGATGATCAAATCACCGATGTTGAATTGGCAATATCGGCTCTTTTTCGCAATTCTTTGCAAATCCTCTTTGTTTAAATGCGAAAAAATAGAAACTTTAGCTAAGAGATCTGCTGTTTTCATGGCTGATGATCCTCCAGATTTGTGCGCTGCCAAGGGCCGGTGTCAAATCGGCTCCCATATCCGCAGCCATGGGATTTATGGCAAGCAATGTTGAGTACAGCGCCCTTGGAAACGAAGCATGCTAATCAGAATCATTATCTCAGGTTTCTTCGTCAATAAATATATCCACATTCAGGACCGCCTCACCTTTTTCAAAATCAGCATCCAGGTTATACCGCAAATGCTTCATTTTAATTCGGAGGATCCGTTGATCGGTATCGTCCAAATAAATTTCAATGGTGGTCTCTTTATCAAGGCCATCATTGTTTTTAAGCTGATAGTCATAGACCTGCCTGTGCTCAATGTCTGAGTTAGAATTCGGCGGACCAAGGATACCGGTTATCTCCGATCCGGCAGGTAACAATGTTCGATCCAATGTTCTGATATCAATGGTGATCTGCTGTTTGACCAGACTCTTTTGCGACTTACAGACCGACTGCATAATCTGGGTCAACAATTCGTCAGTCAACATATCAGCCAGGTTTTTGCCCAGGTACCCCTCCTTCAAGCGATATTCCCCAGCGAGACGGACAAAGCGCAATTCGATAGGAAGATCATATTGCCCATTGGATTGTAATCCTTTTCTTTCAGCAATGTATGTCATAACCAGTTCATCACCGACCAACTTTTGTTCGGATGGCTCCGCACCGGCCAACCTGGTGATGTCTTCATCCAGTAGGACCGGATCTCGCAGCAAAACGCGAAATCCTTGCGAAATTTCAATCTGAAAATTTTTTTCAAAATCGCAAAGCTGGTTTTTAACCCTGAAAATCCTCTCCAGAATACATCCGTTAAGGATTAGGGCTGCTGATAGGAATACCAGTAATGTTTTATGCGGATAACACATGTCCAAATCTATGCAGATCGAGTCAAAGTTCGATTAAGAATAGATTGAATGTGTAACATAAAACATAGCAAGGGGAAAATGAAAAATTTGAGCAAGGGGTTGGCGCTACTGGTCGTTTTCCGGCTGCTGTCGGCCGGTTCGGAGACGAAAAAGAGCTGCAGGGTGATTCAGTAGCGCCGTCGAATCGTTGTTTACAGGAGACCGCCGTCGCCAGGGCCAACAGGGCCGGGGCCGGCATTCGGGCCTGGGGCTGCATCAGGGCCACCGTATTCATTGCCATTGGGGCCGGTACCGTCACAATCTCCATTGCCGTTACCGTTGCCGCCCTGGCCGCCGTTGTCTCCGTTGCCATCGCCGTTGCCGCCCTGGCCACCGTTGCCGCCGTTGCCACCGCCGTTGCCACCCTGACCGCCATTACCACCGCCGTTGCCGCCGCCTCCTCCTCCGTTACCTCCGCGAGCCAAGGTGGTTTCGGTCTTGAAGGTGTATTCGGTGGCCGAGTTCAGATCCGTGGTGAAACTTTTACCGGAGTCTGCCGGATTGGTATAACCGGGTGTCGAGCTCCAAGCCGGTGCGGTTGCCAAAATTACTGCCAGAAAAAATACCTTTGCATTCATAATTTTTCGTAACATCTCATCCTCCTCCTTGATGATAGTAATTGGTGAGTAATACGCCCTTCTCCGTTCCATTTCGAATTGAAAAGGCAATGTCCAGCATGCCCGTTTTCAGATTGAGTTCGCTTTGCAGTGCCCGGTCCGGATTCCTGCTGAAGCGAATCATGGATTCCGGATCGCTGATGCGGCTGTGCGCTACTTTCGAAACGGTTTAAATAATTAACGTAAAGGAGGCCGACAGGTTACACTTTTTTTAACATTATTCTGGATTATTGATAAAAAGCGTGGGGAAAAGGGGGAGTATTTCTAAAATAAAACTAAAAAATTCAAAATTCTGCGCGGATGTATATTTTTTTACACATTCTCGTATTCAAAAAACGGTTCTATATACCTCAAAAAGGCCGGATCAATTAAGCTGATTGGCGACCCGGCAGCGCAAAAACAAAAAAACACCGCAAGCCCGGAATTCCAGCTTCTACGGATTACCGCCACCACCTCCGCCGCCGGGTCCGGGACCACCGGAACCTCCGCTGCCGGCTCCGGCCCCGCCTGAACCGGACACACCGGAACTTCCACTGCCGGCACCTGATCCGCCGCTGCCGGCACCTGATCCGCCACTGCCGCTGCCGGCTCCGGAGCCACCGGATCCCGCACCTCCACCATCGCCCGGGCCTCCCGGACCAGGGCCGCCCGATTGGCCGCCGGCTGCCCCCGAACCCTCATGAAATCCTTTACCGTCCTGGATGGCTGCGGCATATCCGCGCGCCAGGTTTTGCGGTTCGGCGTGCTGCGCCTGCATCATAAAGGCGCTGCGCATGGCGCGCATATCTTCAGGGTTAAATCCTTTATTTAACGCCCGGGTGACCATGCCGGTGACAGCCTGTGACGAAACGCCTAAGCGTGAGACATCACGCGCGGTCTGATAACTTTCGAAGGCCAGGCTGTATGCCTGGTCGGAATTCATCGAGCCTGCTCGCTGCTGTGCCATATCCGTGATCTTGTCGGCGTCCGCTTCGGACAGTCCGGCGGCAAGACCGGCCGCCAGCGTGCGACCCAGGTTTTGCGTGCGCGATTTGTCTCCAGAGAGCTTCGCGGCACGCTGGAAGGCAAAGGCATTCCGTGACTGGACCGTTTCCATTGCATTCACAATCCGGGACGGAGGTACACTCTTGGCCATCCCCTCGAAAGCCTTGTTCATCAACGGCTGCACGGGCATACTGCTGTTCTTTGCCTCGATGATCAGCACGTGGGCCAGTTGGATCTGCTGTTCATTAAACTTGTTTTGCTGCATGGCCCGGGTGAGCTTGATCACGCTTTCCGGTTCCAGACCGCTTTGAACCGCCTGCCGGGTGCTGGCCTTGACCGCCTCCGGCGTATTTGCCGGCAGACCGTCATCAATCGCATCACCCAGCGCAACAGTCGCAAACAGCACCACCAAAAGCGCCGAAGCCACCGCAATAAACCCAAAGGTTCGGTTTTCAGGTTTTGATTTTGGTATCAAAACTTTCATTGCTGAAAGGTCCTTGCATCTTAACGATTTGAAATATAGGACACAGATTTACACTGATCTTCACGGATTTTTAGAAAAATTTTGGTTTTTTTGAAACATTGTCGAAGACAATAAAATATCTGTGTCATCCGCGTTAATCAATGTCCCTTTTTTTTTATTTGAGCAAATCTCTATTCCGGGACGTATATGCAATTGCGGGAGCCAAAATCATCCTTTTCGTAAAATTGGCACTCGGGCACGTACACCGCCCCATCCACAATGTAAAAATACCGGAATTCAGAACCGGCCGGCACGGTAACTGCCCAGCGTGAGCCGTCTACCTTGCGGGCCAGGTGAGGACTGTAGGCGTCCAGCGACGAGGCGAACGCCACCCCCCGGGCCTCGGGCACCTTTAGGTAAAAGATCACCCCGTCCGACAGTATCTCGTGATAGTGGGTTGCAGCACAACCTGCAAGGTAAAAAGCGACAACCGCCAGTTGCAGTATCTGTATTTTCACGTCTTCATATTCACGGCCAGAATCGAGTTCTCACCGCCGAAATCATCCTTTTCGCGAATGGGTATCGTCGGGTCCGGAATCCGTTTACGCCCCTCGATAATGTAACACAGCCGGTGCTCGCCGGCCGGCACCTCGAGAACCGCCTCCCAGTAGCCGCTGGCACCGCTTCGCTTCATGGGCACGGCGCCCCAATCGAGGAAACTGCCGGTGATCTCCACCTGCTTCACATCCGGCTGATACAGGACAAAACGGTGCATCGTCAACACGGGCAGCTCCTGCCGCGGCGTCACGAAAAACATAACCAGCAGAGCGACTGCCAGGCCGGCGGCAAACATGCCGGCCGGGCGCCAAAATGGCATTGTTATTTTTCGTCTTTCAGGAAATGCGACAGCCGGCATGCGGTCGACCACCTCGCCGCGTACCAGCTTTTCCTGGTGCAACAGAGCCACGGCTTCGTCCTTGAAGGCTGCTTTTTCATGCACGGTTTCGACAAACTCGATCTTTTCGTCCCAATTCAGTTCGTCGTCTATATAACTGCTTATCAGATAATCCTTCATTTTTCACCTGTATTCATTATCTTTCTGAGTTTCACCCGGGCACGGTGCACCCGGACTTTGACGTTGCCCTCACTGGTGCCGGTGATCCGGGCGATCTGCCGGTAGGACAGATCGCTGCTGACCACCAGCGACAGGACATCCCGTTCTTCCGGCGACAGTTCCTGCATGGCCGACAGTACTCGGCGGTAGTCTTCGCGCACCGTCATGTGTGTTTCCGGGTTGTGTTGCGAATACTCCTGTTCATCGAAGAGCTGCACATCGTAACCCTGTTTGCGGTAACCGTCGACCACAGCATTGCGGGCGATGGTATACAGCAGGGCGGTGTTTGGCCCCTCCTTACCGTACTTTTCCAGATAACGCGTAAAGCTCTCCTGCAGGATGTCACCTGAAAGGAAATAATCCCCCGTGCTCCTCATCAGATATGCAAAAAGCCGGTCCCGATGCTTTTTGTAGAATGCTCTGAAATCACCCACTTTACTTATTAAACGAATGAACAATTAAAAGGTTACACTCAATACACCATGGTTGGTTTCATTCTGCAGCAGAGTAGACGGGAAAAATGACGGGTAACAGCTAGGCAAGCGGTAAGTATCGGTTCTTGGTCCGGCCATGTGCCCAAAGCCTCAGCCGGCAATCACGTAAACATAAACTTCCCGCGGCCCGTGGGCGCCGTGAACCATGGTGGCCTCTACATCGGCGGTTTTGCTGGGGCCGGAGATATAGGTCATGCAGTTGGTCAGGCCCTCCGCTTGTGCTTTTGAATCCCACTGCAACAGGGCGTAAAGTTCTTTTAGATCCAAAATGATTTGGTCAAGATATATGACCGCGACATGGATCGAAGGCACAAGCGATACCGAGCGCGCCTGCCCCGGACGGGTTCGCATCACCAGGCTCGCGGTATCGGCCATGCAAAAGTCAGCAGACGTAATTCCGATATAGGCGCCGATGACGCGTTTTCGTATGTGTGCCCTTACGCTTTCTTCGGATTTATCGCCGGCTTCGGAATCCCCCAGTTCGGTAATGTATACCGGCACCTTTTGGGGCGCCAGCACCTCCCCGAGATTCAGGTCTTTAATCAATGGATGTTTCCAGGCCACGATGCTTTTCGGGTCGCCCCATTCCGGATCTTTGGTCTGGACGAGATCCGCGATGGCCGCCGCTGCAGATTTCTCATCACTGAGGACAATGACGTTCAGGTTTATGGGCTGAGCCATTTTAATGAGCCTGTCAAGCAGTTGCTGTCTGTGGGCGGCGGAGCGGTTTTTGATGCGATCGAGGATGGCACCGGTTTCATCGGTTAATTTACCGGCGCAAAGATCGTTGCTGCCGGGCCGATCCGTTGAGCGGTGTCCCAGTGCAGCACGAATTCTATTAATAAATACTTGTTGTCCTGGATTGTCCATTAGAGGCCTTTCTTCCAACGCTTTATAAAACTCTCATCCGCAACCGGTCGGATATCCCGGTCTTTGGTCCACCCGTTCATCGGCGGTGGCAAGCGTCGGATCATGCCGTTGTTGTCCGGCAGAATTTTCTGGCCGATAGATGCCATTCGCAGAAAAAAATCATAGACGCTGCGGTTGCGGATCATCCAGGACCACATCTGATAAAACAGTTTTTCGGTGCCGCTCGAGGGGCTCACATCCCACGCAGGGTCGCCCTCGGCCAGTTTAGCCCGCAGTGCCAGCAGCATGCGCGGAATGTCAATATTGATCGGGCAGGCATCCTGGCAGGCTCCGCACAGGGTTTCTCCCTGGCACAGATCTTTGGCCGCGTTGATGCCGGCCAGAAGCGGCATGACCACGGCCCCCACCGGCCCGGAGTAGGGATGCCCGTATGCGTGGCCGCCGATTTTGCCGTAAACCGGGCAAACATTCAGACAGGCGGCGCAACGGATGCAGCACAGCATCTCCCGGAACTCCTCATCGGCCAGGATGCGGCTGCGGCCGTTGTCCAGAATTACCAGGTGAAATTCTTCCGGCCCGTCGACCTGGTTCGCCTGCCGCGGCCCGCCGATGTAGCTGACATAGGTGCCCATATTCTGGGCAGCGGCAGCACGGCAAAGCAGTCTTAAAAGAATATCGTGATCTTCCAGCCGGGCAGCGACCCTTTCCATGCCCATAATGGCAACATGGACTTTGGGCATGGTGGTGGACATGCGGATGTTGCCCTCATTAGACACGGTGACGATGTGCCCGGTTTCGGCGCAGGCAATATTGCAGCCCGAAAATCCGATACCCGCGGCCAGAAATTTTTCCCGCAAAGCCTTTCGGGCGGCCCGGGTTAAACTGGGCGGATCATCCGTATAGGAAATACCGATCTTGTCGCTAAAAAGCTGACCGATATCGGTCCTGGTCTTATGGATGGCCGGTGCGATGATGTGGGAAGGCCGCTCTCCCGCCAATTGGATGATGTATTCCCCCAAATCGGTTTCAGCCACATCGATGCCGTTTTCCAGCAGCGCCGTATTCAGCCCGATTTCCTCGCTCACCATGGATTTGCCTTTGACCGCCAGTTTAGCCTCGTGCCGGCGCGCAGTTGCAAGGCAATAGTTGGCAGCGTCTTTGGCATCGCCGGCAAAAAACACTTGCCCGCCGTTTTTCCGGACGTTATCTGCCAGGGTATCCAGCAAAACATCCAGGTTGGCGATGGCATTCTGCCGGATATCATGGGCCTTGAGACGCAGGTCCGGTCCTTCCGGCAATTGCTGGTATGCAAGCGCCGTGCCCCGGCCAAAACGATTTTGAAGGTCGGCCAGGGCATGCTGCAGGACTTGATTGTTTAAAGCTCTTTTGGCTTCAGCAGTATAATCTCCAATAAAAATTTCAGGCATGGGTTCGAGTTCCGAGGTACGAGTTACGGGTTATAGGGTTCGGGGTTATAAGGAATTTTATCGATTTTAGAAATAGTAGTTGACGGAGCGTAGCGACTTCCTCAAATATTCATTCTACAATCTTCAATATTCATTTGCCGGCTTCAGCCGGCCAGAATTTGTGCTATATGCAGAGTCTTTATCTCAGAGCCCTTGCGGCTCAACATTCCCTGGATGTTCATCAGACAGCCCATGTCGCAGCCAACAACGGTATCGGCGCCGGAATCAATTATATTATTGACCTTGTCTTCAACCATGGCGGCCGATATATCCGCATACTTCACCGAAAATGACCCGCCGAACCCGCAACATTTATCCGAATCGTTCATTTCAACAAAATCAGCGCCGGATACGTTGTGCAGCAGCCTGCGGGGTTGATCTTTGATCCGCAGGTTGCGCAGCAGGTGACAGGAATCATGATAGGTAATTTTGCCGTCATAATGTGCGCCGAGGTCATCCACCCCTAACACGTCCACCAGATATTCCGTCAGTTCATATGTTTTGCCAGCCACCTGCCCGGCACGCTGCCGCCATGCGACATCGTCACGAAACAATTCCGGATAGTGATGTCTGACCATGGTCACACATGATCCTGAAGGGCAAACGACCGTGTCTGCAGGTTCAAAAATCTCAATGAATCGCTTTGCGGCCGCACTTGCTTCCCGGCGATACCCGGAATTGAAGGCCGGCTGTCCGCAACAGGTCTGCTGGGTCGGGCAGACCAGATCGAATCCAAGGCTGCGAAAAATTTTAACCATGGCTTCACCAACTTCCGGGTAAACGCCATCCACCAGGCACTGAATGAACAGGGTTATGGTTTTCGTCTCACTCATAAATAAGTATCCTAATTAATCCGTCCTGAAAAATAGCACATTCAGGGCTGTAAATTGTTCTTTGAATATTGAAGCCTTATCCCTACAATGAACCAATTAAAAAATCCAGTGTAAAAAACAGTTGATTGAACTGGAGGCTTTCGATAAGTATCCGATTGTGCTAATATATGCTATATTTTAAGTAAATTGATACTTGGAAACGCTCACCACGAAATTATGGATCTCAACTCTTGTAAAAATTTATCATGAGTGAAAAACGGGTAGCCCTCTTAGAGCTTATCGAGAAAATTGAACGGCTGGGTCAATTCCAGGACCGGATAGATTCCCCTTCAAGTATCAAGGAAATATGGAGTGCTTTTTTAGCCGATGTAAGGAATTTAATTGAAATTGAAGTCTGCGCGCTGTTCCTTGTCGATGAAAGCACCATTGAATTCACCTTGAAATACGCCGTACCGGAGGATAGTGCCAAACTATGCCGCAAGGAAATTGATCTTCAAATCGAATGCGGAATCTTTTCATGGGTCATTAACCGAAGACAGCCGGCCCTCATTCCGGGCCTGGCATTCGACAAAGAAAAGTCAATTGTCATGCTGCCTTTATCGACGGTGAAAAGAACTCTGGGGGTAGTCCTGATTCTCACACCGATCCAGGAAAGCTTCATCACCCATGAGAAGATGAAACTTTTGACCATTCTTACCAAAGAATGTTCACTCGTAATGGAAAATACACTGCTGTACGCGCGATTGAAGAGAGAACATCTGTCGCTGGAAAAAGCCAATAGGGAAATTAAGCTCCTGTCCCGAACAGATTCTCTGACCGGATGTTATAACCGCGGCTATCTGAATGAGGTGCTACCGCGCGAAATTACAAGAGCGATAAGATACAGGCGCCCACTGGCCGTGGCCATGTGCGATATCGACCACTTTAAAAAAGTAAATGACAACCACGGCCATCAGTGTGGCGATGAGGTTCTTAAACAATTTGTGCAGAGTATCTCAGAGTTGATTCGTCATGATACCGATTGGCTGACAAGGTATGGAGGGGAAGAATTTTTACTGGTACTGCCCGAAACCAATCTGGAAAACGCTTTTAATCTGGCTGACAGGCTGCGCAAACACCTTGCGCATAAAGTTATCGAAACAGAAGGGGATAAGATATCCATTACAGCCAGCTTTGGTGTGACCGGGCTTGATGCCTCGCAACCTGCCGGAGCCATTACTCCGGAAGCCATGATAAACGTGGTTGATAAATATCTTTACGAAGCCAAGACACAGGGGCGAAACAGGGTCATTCGCGGGCCTATTTCAGGGCCGACTTAAAGGGCGTCATCCTGGATATCAGTTCTTCTCCGAAACTCCTCAAACCCATCTTGAATTGCCTGCTTGAGGACTTCCATCTTAAATGGTTTGGTAAGATGATTGTCAAAACCGACTTCTTGCAACCGATCGATATCGTACAAATCCGTATGACCGGTTAAGGCAATTACAACGGTTTTGTTATCGGTTTCTCGAATTTTCCGACAAAACTCTACCCCATCCATCTCAAGCATGATTAAATCCGTGATGATAACCGGAAATTTTTGTTTTTCTAAAGAGGAAAAAGCATCTTCAGCAGATTCAACAGCCTCGACCTCGTAACCCAATTTAGAAAGCAGTTTCTGCATGAGTTCGCGGTGGTAATCTTCATCATCAACAACCAGTATATTATTTTCCATCATATACTCTTCATCCAGATTGGTTAAATACCAACTGCTAACAATGGTTTCAAAATTCTATCGGCCGTTTTTTTTTGAAACCACTTTTGATTAGATAATTTTAGGCCGCCACCAAGGAAGCACTTTTTAAGGAAGGATAAAATATAACACCAGGCTATCAACCGTATCAAAACCACTGGTCAAACACTATAAAAAATTGAATTCCTAATGTCAATTCAATAAATGAAGAACTGCCAAAGAAGACACAAATTTTATTATGAACTTTTGAATACCCTATCCGCTTGCGGCGGGGAGATTCATTTAAAAAATTGCCTTCGTGGACTAATAGCAGTATAAATATTGCCGGATCCATTTGGGCATAGATCGAAATCCACCCTTAGATATGAAGGAGGTCGCCAATGCAACTGAAAAAAATCCTAGTGCCGGTAGATGGATCAGAATATTCCATGCGGGCCACCGGCTATGCCGCAGAAATGGCTAGGCTCATGGATAGTGAAATATTACTAATTCACTGCCACAAACCTTTTCCGGTGGTTCTTGGAGAACCTTATTTCCAGAAGGCAATCGACAAAATAATGAAAAAATCAAACGCGCTGTTAGATCCTTTCAGAAAAATTGTGCAGGATGCCGGGATTGCTTTTATCGATCGAATCCTTGAGGGTCCTGCTGCCCATGCTATATGTGAGGTTGCCAATATCGAAAAAATAGACATGATTATCATGGGCTGCAGAGGACGTAACGATTTGGAGGGGTTATTGTTGGGCAGTTGTACTCACAGGGTGCTGAAGACGGCGCCGTGCCCGGTGCTGGTAATACGATAGGTTAACCGGTTGAGCCCGTAGGCCGGTTAGCCCGATAATCATTGGAACCTGTTCAACTTATCAGGCTAAACGGGCAACTGGCAAACCGGCCAAACCGAATTATTCCAGAAGATCCTTTTTTAACTGCTTAATCATTTTCTCATCCACGCCTGCCTTATCGGTCAAATAATCGGCGGCCGAGCCATAGGTTTGCCGGATGTGACGGACAGCAGCTAGAATGGCATTTTTCGGTGCGGTGAAATATGGAGCAACTTGATTCGGGTCGACGCCATGGGATCGGATTTGTTCATATATTTTTTCCAGCACGGCAGCAATATAAAGGTTGGAAAGACCATGATCATAAATAACCGTTTTTTCCGGTACACCCAGTGATAACAAAATCAGCGCCGCACAAACTCCGGCCCTGTCTTTGCCGCCGGTGCAATGAAAGACAAGCGGCCGTCTTGAGCCATCGGCGAGAGTTTGAAGTAAGGTCGACCACACCGGTGCAAAATTATCGATGTTTTTAATGTAGCCTGTGATCATAAACTCTTCGGTCATCCACTCAATGTCACCGTTTTTTATCCTTTCAAAGGTACCGGCCGGATCGAATTCGCCATGCTGAATGGGTAAATGCAGGTAGCAGCCCCGCCCGGTCGGCAGAAAACGATCCGGCAACTTTTTGGCCTCGGCCGGGGTACGAAAATCACAGACCATCCGAATACCCATTCGTTGCACAAATGAAACGTCACGATCAGTAAGCCGGCCCAAATTGTCGGATCGGAACACCTGGCCCCACTTCACCCGGCGCCCGTCGGATGTCTCGTAGCCGCCGAGATCCCTAAAATTCACCGATCCTTGCAGCGGCACACGCCGATCACTGACGACAACCTTTGAGCCCTCCTTTAGTGCGACTTCAAAATAATATCGTGTATCCGGATCAAGTCCTGAAATTTTGGCAGACGAATTCGCCCGGGCGCTTGCAACTGGATTTTTACGGTCGATATAATCCGGCGACTCACCCGCATAAACGGTGAACGCCCGTGGTTTAACACTGGAGTTCCATGATATTTCAACCGAATCGTCACCGGTTCGGATAAGGGTAACGTTTTTCAGTCGAGTTTCATTTAGTTTGAGTGTCATTATAATCTAAAGCAGGTTCGGATATGACGTAAGCCCTGCCGGCCCTCCATCTTGTATGTTGTAGCTCGAAGAGCGAAGTCGGAATCCTGGAAGGCGAAGGGGGGAACCTTTGAATCTTGAACCCCTGAACGAATTTTTTTTTATTTCTTCTCTAGTTTAACAGTTAACGCATAACGCCCGGGGCCCACAAAAATCAGACCCCAAAAAACGCTCGCTAAACCGGCCGACCACAACATCAAGGTCTTATAGCCGATGCTGAAATAATTAAAAAAATACAAACCGAATAGTATAAACAAGATAGTACAGGCGATTCGGAAGAAATAGCCAAACAGCAAGCTACCCGCTCCCAGCGCTGCCAGAAGCAAAAAGATGAAACCCAATAAGGTCTGCGGCATGCCAATGTTGATGAAACTTAAGGTGGTCCCGACACTTTGCCAGGCAGGGCTTCCTCCAATTAGTTTCGGCAACGAATGAACCAGAAGCGCCGCCGCCAGGCCCAAACGCATAACTAACAGGCCAAAATTATTTTTTCGCTCCTGTGATCCGAACATATGATCTACCTCCCGGGAAATCGCTCAGTTTAGCTTTTAATTATGAAACTCGATTAACTTTTTTCCCCCGATTCAAATTGAAGTTGCTTGAAGCTGGGCTTTTTTGTCTTATGAGAGTTTGGAATTTGAAAATATTGTGTGCTCCTTAAAGATGGTACTTGGAATTATTTTCAGTATAGGATATATAGGCCCTTAATTATCCAACACGATTTTTTACTGTAGCTGCTGAACACAACTCTATTATTCTTCTGTTGAGACGAACTCGCGCATTCAGATTTCCGTTTGGTAAGATCCAATTCTAGTATTTCACACCTGACATATATATCAACCCCAAAATAATTGAACGCAACGGACAAGTTCAAATATTCATTAATTACAAAGGCATACCCATAGTAAAATAGTCTTTTCACTTAATTCAAATCAATCTTGACTTAAGTCAAGGCATCGCTTTTTGGAAGTGATACATTTTGCGGTACTACTGGCAGAGGCTGAGAACCCATGTTAATTGATTCAATTTTTTCTTCTAAATTTATATCCCAGTTTTCAAAAAGAATTCTGGAAGAAAAAAAGGAGGTTTAATATGTCCCTTAAAACTCTCAAGTGGGCTGCTATTATTTGTTTCGTAGTAGCGATGGCAATTTTGCTCGGTGGCGGTTACTACATGAAAAAGGAACTGCCGCCTTATCCGGGAAAAGTAGTAGGTCCCGATGGCAAGGTGCTTTTCCAGAAATCGGATATTATCGCCGGCCAGGATGTGTATCAACGCTATGGCCTGATGGACCACGGTGCGGTCTGGGGGCACGGCTCCCAGCGCGGACCGGAATTTTCCGCAGCCTCCCTGCACCTTATCGCAGAGGCCATCGGTGATTATTTCGCCCAAAAAGACAACGGCAAACCTTATAACAGTCTCGATGACCTTCAGAAGGGACTCATCGATGTCAAAACCACACACGAGATCAAACCCAATCGTTATGAAGCAGCCACGGACACCCTCACCTTAACCGCTGCCCAGGTTGAAGGCCTCAATCGGGTCAAACAGCACTGGGAAAAAATCTTTAAAGCGGGCGAACAGCGTTACGGCTTTTTGCCGGAGACCATTGGGGAAACAGAACAACGGCTTCAAATTTCACGGTTTTTCTTCTGGACGGCCTGGGTCGCCTCGACCCTTCGCCCGGGAACCGATTACTCCTACACCAACAACTGGCCGCCGGACAAAAGGGTAGGCAATACCGCCAGCACGGAAACCTATTTTTATTCCATTGCCGGTATCATGGCCCTCCTTGTGGTTCTGGGTCTGTTTGTCTACTTTATCCATCGCTATGGTTTGTGGTACGGCGCACCCAAAGGGGTTGCGCTGTCTGAAAAGCTGATCGATATGCCCCTGACCCCCAGTCAATTTACAGCTGCCAAATTCTTTGTGGTGGTAATTTTGCTGTTCCTGGTACAAACGAGTTTCGGGGGCTTGCTGGCCCATTACACCATTCATCCGGGCAGTTTCTTCCTGCCGTTTGTAGCCAAACTCATCCCCTACAGCTGGGCCAAAACCTGGCATCTGCAGCTGATGGTTTTCTGGATCGCCACCACCTGGATGGCCTCCGCCATCTACCTGGCACCCATCATCGGAGGCAAGGAACCGGTTAAGCAGGATCTTCTGGTCAAGCTGCTTTTCGTGGCCGTCCTGCTGGTCGCAGTGGGAAGCCTCACGGGAGAAGTCTTGGGTATCAAAGGGATGCTGGGAGATTTGTGGTTCTGGTTCGGCCACCAGGGATGGGAGTTTCTTGAACTGGGCCGTGTTTGGCAAATCCTGCTGTTCGGCGGTTTGATATTCTGGCTGGTGATCGTCTACCGGGCCGTGGGCCGTCATTTGAAACTGCACAAGGATGAATTCAGTTCGCTGATCTGGTTTTACGTGTTCAGTGCCGTCCTGGTCGTGGCCTTTTTCGGCTTCGGGCTCTTTTACGGCAAAGGCTCGCACCTCACGATGGCGGACTATTGGCGCTGGTTTGTGGTTCACCTCTGGGTGGAAAGTATCTTTGAATTCTTTGGGATTGCGGTTATTGCTCTGCTGATGGTGGCCATGGGACTGGCAACGGCCAAGTCGGCCCTAAAGGTGGCCTATTTTACGGCGGCCATCACCTTTATCAGCGGTATTGTCGGAACCGCCCATCACTATTACTGGTATGGCGGTGCCGCTTTCTGGGTTGGCTGGGGGGCCATATTCTCATCCATGGAACCCGTGCCTCTGATCACCCTGGTCGTCCGTGGTTTAATGGAGTACCGCGAAATTCGCAAGGAAGGACGGACGTTCAGTTACAAATGGCCCATGTACTTTCTGGTGGCGGCCTCCTTCTGGAATTTCCTGGGAGCGGGTATCTTTGGTTTCCTGATCAACCTTCCCATCATTAATTTTTATGAACACGGGACCTACCTGACCATGCACCACGGCCACACCGCCATGTTCGGAACCTACGGCATGCTTTCCGTCGCCCTGCTGCTGTTCTCCTGGCGCGGTCTGGTGGAAAAAGCCTACTGGAAGGATGGACTTTTGAAACTTTCCTTCTGGGGTCTCAACGGCGGGTTGTTTATCATGGCCTTTTTCACGCTGCTGCCGGTCGGTTTAATCCAGACCTGGATCAGTTTTAAGGAGGGTTATTGGATGGCCAGATCTGCGGATTTCTTCGAGAAAGGATCGGTCGTATTTCTAGGAACTTTTCGCGCCATCCCGGACACCGTCATTATCGTGTTCGGGGTTCTGCCGCTGGTCTATTTTCTCATCACAACCTATCCGCATCTCAAAGCAGCCGAGATAAAGGATGGAGAGTCCGTGTGGGAACGGCTGGGAATTGAGCTATAATAAATAAAAGGCCCGTTTCCTGCGGAAGCGGGCCTTTTATTTATGTTTTTATACCATAGTTTTTGGCATTCTTGCTCTTCGATAGACCTCATAGTTGCTCCCTTTCCATAGCATAATTTCTATCTTTCAATTGTAACTTCGGCACTGCAATACTACGAAGAAAATTGGGAATGATACCAACACGATGAATTTTTTTACTTTTGGTTTTGGTTGACGTATCTGATATTACAGATTATCCTTAACGAAAGTTTTCCCGGAATTTTAGCTAAATTTTAAGGAGCAAAACCAAAATATGGATGACTTTTGGGATTGGTGGCAGCACCTGCCGCAAAATATTAGCCCGGTTATCTTTGAAATCGGCTGGTTCAAACTCCAGTATTACGGGCTGATGTATATTGTGGCATTTTCCATAACATTTTTTATGGTGCTCTATCGTGTCAGGCATGAAGACCGCTTTGAAATAACCACCGATCAGGTCAAAGATGCCACCACCTATGTGATCCTGGGTTTGATTATCGGCGCCCGGCTGGGTTATGTGGTGTTTTACAATTTTTCCTATTATCTCAAGCATCCGCTTGAAATCATTCTTCCATTTTCTTTTTCAAATGGAGTCGCCTTTACCGGGATCTCCGGCATGTCATATCATGGCGGGTTGATCGGGGTGATTTTGGCCGGATGGCTTTATGTGCGTAAAGCCAAGCTGGACTGGTGGGACGCTGTCGATTTATATGCGCCGGTTATTCCACTGGGATACACCTTCGGACGGCTCGGCAATTTTATCAACGGTGAATTATACGGTCGGGTGACGACATCTTCGATTGGTATGTATTTTCCGCTGGCACCCACCAGAGAACTCCGGCACCCATCTCAATTGTACGAAGCTTTTTTTGAAGGAATTTTCCTGTTTGCGATTTTGTGGAGCATACGCAAGATCAAGAAGCCCAAAGGCGCCACGTTTGCATTTTATCTGATCGGCTACGGTGTGGTCAGGTTCTGTATCGAATATTTCCGCCAACCCGATGATCATCTCGGATTCGTTTTTCTCTCTTTCTCCATGGGTCAAATACTTTGCGCATTGATGATTGCCGCCGGGATTGGCTTGTATCTCTATTTACAGAACCGGCAAAAAGCTTAGCCGCCAAATATCCTCCGGTGTGCCCGATAACCCGGTATTTGGTATTTTTCAAGGCGGATTAATTAGGAAAACAACAGTTTAAACGCGATTGCAACGAGTATCAGTCCGCCAATGATTTCCATCCGCTTGGCAAATCTTTGGGATAATCGATTCCCGATTTTCATCGCCAACCAGGTCATGGCAGCGGCCGTAATACCGATCCAGACTGCCACCATAAACAGATTCTGATTTAAAACTCCCAGGCTGAAACCAACTCCCAGCGCATCGATACTGGTTGCCACAGACAGCATCACCAGGCTGAAGCCTTTTGTGGGATCCTGGCACTCGGTCTCTTCTTCAGGGGGCATAAAACCTTCACGCATCATCCGGAGGCCGATAAGCATCAGCAGGCCGAAGGCGATCCAGGGTCCCCAGGTTTTGGCCCAGACCAGGATATGGTGGCCCGCCAGCCAGCCGACCAGCGGCATCAAGAACTGAAATAATCCAAAATGAAACGACAACCGGAAAATCTGCCTGGGTCCACAGAACCGGCATCCAACCCCCAAACCCACCGCGAACGCATCGCAGCCAAGGGCCACGGCAATTAAAGCAATTTCATATATATTAAAACTCAACGTTTTGATCCCTGCACAATTTAGATCTAAATGATGGCGGATAAGTTAAACATCCAAATATTAATTAGCAAGTTGGTTCCAAAAGAAACAAAAAAATGATAAAACCATAACACGGAATCAAAAAGACTTTACTGCCAGGCAGTCATCCTTATCATATTGGCAGTTGCTGCGGGGGTGTTTTTTTGTGCTGCAAAAAAAACTATTTCAACGATCATTTGAACCGGCAGTGCTTGAGGAGGGGAGGCCCGCACCGGATTTTACATTGCCGGACCTCCTTGGGAAAATGGTCAGTCTCTCCGATTATAGGGAGAAAGTGGTTCTGTCGGGTGCTTCCATCCCGAGATCAATCATTCTGGCCGGCAGCTCGGGCTTGCGGGACAGGGTCCGTTTACGGAAGGGGGCGGAGAGAAAACTGAAGATGTCGGATGCCTTCATATAGCGGCCGAAGGTGCGCACCAGACGGTAAGTCTGAATAGGACGCCCGACAATCCGGCGCGCAAAAAGCAAGGCAAAGCCTTTCATGCGCGCCCGGTTGATGACCTCGCCCGGCAGGATGGTCGGGTCGATGTCAGAGCACTTGAACCATTTGTGCCAGTCGCGCTCATCGTCGATGATCCCGCTGTCAATATATTCCTGCCACAGGGGCGTGCCCCGGTAAACACACATCCGGTTGAAACCGAAAGTATCCAGTTTTAACCGGGCGGCGAAACGAAAACTTTCCATGATATCGTCAACCGTCTCGCCCGGTGCGCCCACCAGAAAAAAGCCATGGGCTCTTTCGATCCCATGTCGCTTGGCTTCATTCACCGCATATTCGATTTGCTCCAGGGTCTGGTTTTTATTGAGCCGGTCGAGAACTTTTTGGGTTCCGGCTTCGATTCCATAGGCTAAAAAGGTGCAGTTGGCCTTGCTCATGATCGGCAATTGGTCAACGGCCACCGAGTCCACCCGCCCCTCACAGCCCCAGGTAAACTCAAGCCTGCGTTCGATAATACCGTTGCAGATATCCGTGATGCGCCCGCGTTTGAGCAAAAAGTGGTCATCTGTGAGATATATCGAGCGGTAGCCCGCGTCGTTGAGCTGCTGCATTTCTCCCAGGACATGCTGCGCCGAACGATGGCGCCATTTGCCTCCGGACAGCGACGGGATGTCGCAGTATATACAGCCGTAGGGACAGCCCCGCGAGGTTTGCACGGTGCAGAATTTGTCGAGGGAAAGCACCGCCGGGACATCAAGCGGCAGTGATTCAATATAATCTATCGGCAGACTGTCCCGATCCGGATATGGAAACTGATCCAGATCCCGGATAAGGGGGCGCGGTTCATTGCTGATAACTTCATCTCCATTGCGCCAGACCAGACCGGCTACTGCGCCCGGATCATCGAGATGGTCCAGGTAATCCGGTAAAAGCTCCTCACCTTCGCCGACCCCAATGCAGTCTGCATGGGGACAGTCTTTTAAAATATAATCTGCATTCATGGAGGCGAAAACGCCCCCGAATATGACCGGCGTACGCGGTGCGGCTTCTTTGAGCCGCTCAGCCATAATTTTAGTTGGCGGGTAGGTCGTGGTCGAAAGAAATGAGAGCGCAATCACATCCGGCCGTTCATCCTTGGCTGACTCAACAATGTGCTCTGCTTTCATTTGCGGATGACAGGTGTCGAACATCCTGACCCGGTGACCCTGCTGACGGACAACCGGTGCCAGGGTTTCAATTCCGAGGGGGGGAAAGGCCATCACTTTAACCCGTTTGTCGTCGGGCCTTGAGCCGCCTAACTCCTGAGGAAGCATTTGATAGTAGTCTTCGTCTCTAACATATATCAGAAAAATGTTCATAAAGGCGGTCCCTAATATTTGAATTCAGCAGGTAAATAATCCCTAGTGCGGTTCGAAGTCAATTTATTGCAATCGGCTCCTTATCTACCGTTTTGTGCCCAAAATATCAAGTGCCATCGCTCATACCGAAGCGGTTGTATTTTCAATTAAATAATTTCGCATCATGCCCATATCTTCATGCTCCAGATTGTGGCAGTGATACAGGAAAAGGCCCGCATAATCACCAAACCGCACCAGCAGTCGGATGCGCTCGCCGGGCATGAGCAGCACGGTATCTTTCCAGCCTTCATCGACATAGCCTTCATGCCTGACACCCCGGCGTTTAAGAACCTGAAACTGCATGCCGTGCAAGTGCATGGGATGGGGCATATTCATCCCTCCCATCATGCCCATTCCGCCGCCTTCATTGATAAACTCCCATACCTCAAGGGTATTCAGGCGCACTTTTTCGTCGTTGGCCACTTCCCGCATCCGGAATGTTCGGCCGTTGATAGTCCAGGCCATGTGCCGCATAACCAGGTGGAATCTTCGCGGATTTTCCCGATTGACGGCGTCAGGATAGCGATATCTGGATATAGTTGAAAGCCGTTGCGGCAAGGCGCGAGTTTCTTTCTCCCGGTGGCTTACTTTTACCCTTAAAGATGAATCAGGCTTGCCGGATCTCCTTTTACCAATTGTGCCCGATATCTCCACACCCGGGTCGGATTTCCCGGGAGGATCGAAGTTTCAGCCGAAGTTGCTTTTAAGGCAATATCCAGATCGGGATTAAAGTTTTTTGCCGATTTTGATTTCGGATCGGCTCCGGTTGCTTCAACAAGGGAAGTTATCCCCCCTGATGCAAGGGCCGCCGCTCCGGCACCGGTGACTTTTAAAAACTGACGTCGGTTAATCATATTTATCCTTTAATTAATCCGCCCTGAAAATTGATGGTAATCATCATTCGCGGTTATGTAACATGTACAGTACAAGCACTGTGCCAGAGAAGCGCCAGAAATGCAGTTTCTAATATAACTATCTGAAATCAAAATAAAATTAATTTTATTGTCTGATAAATAAAATAAAACCTGAACATCCGGCAATCAGTTTTCGATAAAAACTGCATAAAAAATAGGCATCCTCAGCCCGTATTATCCCCAATCCGGGTAAGAAGTAACCACCTGCGCAGATTCCACCGTCTTGACTTCCTACGTATCCGAGCTATTGTTTTTCTATGTCATAAATGAACCTTCAAACCACAGGAGCCGCACAGTTTCCCGGCTTAGTGCTTCGATTCGCAATTACAGTCACATATTATTTATGACCGATTCAAAATATTTGCTCACTCAGCACTGTCCTGAGTGAGTAAATACGTCAGTGTATTTACGAATCGATGGACTTAGCCGGGTATATGCCGCAAAGGAGGATTTAACGTGAAAAGAACACTGGATGCAATTAATGTGCTCTATCCCACCCCCACGGTACTGGTCGGTGCGGTGGTGGACGGCAAACCCAACTATATCACCATCGCTCACATCGGAATCGTAAACCATGCCAGGCCCTATCTGATTTCGCTAAGCTCGGCCAAAGCCCATTACACCAATGCGGGCATAAAGGAGAACAAAGCCTTCAGTGTGAATATCCCTTCTGAAAATCTGGTCGTTGAAACCGACTACGCCGGACTTGTCAGCGGCAAAAAGACGGACAAGTCCGAGTTGTTTGAGATTTTCCACGGTCAGGTAGAAAATGCTCCCATGATCAAGGAATGCCCGATTAATATGGAATGCCGGCTTTACGACATATACGATACCCCCACCCATGACCTGTTAATCGGTGAAATTGTGGAAACCTATGCTGATGAATCCGTGCTCACCGAAGGCAAAATCGACCTGGCCAAACTTAAACCGCTATTATTTGATATGAGCAGCATTAAATACTGGTCAGTGGGTGAGGCAGTGGCTGACTGCTGGAAAGTCGGCAAACAGCTTAAGTAGGTTAAAAGGTTCTAGGTTTCATCGTTCAAGGTTAGACCCCCCGGCAACCTTACATCAGTATATGAATAATCTTAATAGAAAAATAGCATAAAAAAAGAAGCATTCAGTAATTAAGCCGCCGGAGCTTCGATATAGCAACTTTCTTTAGTTTTCAAACAACATTTTACAACCCTGATTATTTCATTTTCAGGGCGGATTAATTAGGAGGATACCGATGAAAATCGCAGTGATTGGAATCGGAAATGTTGGCGGAACCCTGGGGCCCGCCTGGGTAAAAGCCGGTCACAATGTCATTTATGGCGTTCGTGACCCGAACAGCGAAAAAGTAAAAACCTTGTTGAATATATCGCAAGGCAAAGCACAGGCGTTCAGTGTTTCGGAAGCTGCCGCCAAGACAGATATCATTGTCTTGGCAACTCCCTGGTCTGCCACGCAGGAGGCCATTACGGCCGCCGGCAGTCTGGCCGGCAAACTCGTGGTGGATTGCACCAATCCTATCGCGCCGGATCTCAGGGGACTGAGCATTGGCACCACGACATCGGCCGGTGAACAGGTCGCTCAGTGGGCACAGGGTGCCAAGGTGGTGAAAGGATTTAACACCACCGGCTCGGGCAATATGGTCGATCCACGCTATGAATCGCAATTGGTGAGCATGTTCATTTGCGGCGACGATCCTGATGCCCGGGAGACAGTGGCTCAATTGGCCAAAGAGGTGGGATTTGAACCCTGCATCACCGGGCCGCTCTATCACGCCCGATATTTTGAACCCATGGCCATGCTCTGGATGGACATGGCCTACCTCCAGGGCCGCGGACCGCAATTTGCCTATAAAATCTTGAGCCGTTGAGAGTTGCCTCTCTGGTTGACTGATTTCGGCAATTCGGATATACGATTTTAAATAAGCATTCTTAACCCTTGCCTGCTTGGAACCTGATCGTATGTCAAACCATATGCTGCTTGAATGCAAGGACATAAGTTTTAAGTATCCCGGTACAAACACTGAAGTATTTAAGGATATGAGCTACCGCATATCCGGCTCCGGTTTTCATGCTTTATTCGGACCATCCGGGGTGGGCAAAACCACTCTGGCAAAAATGATGACCGGAGACATAAAAAATTTTAGCGGTGAAATTTCTAAGTCAAATATTCAGCGCGTGTTATACACCTATAATCTTGAGAGAATTCCGGGATGGTCCACCGTATGCGAACACTTGGAAACCACCACACCTGAATCAAATAAAGCGAAACTTGAAGATCTGGTCACAACTTTTGGCATGGAGACATACATAAACTCCCGCTTTTCGCAGCTTTCCCTTGGGCAGCAGAATCGTACCAACCTCGTTCGGTACCTGTTACAGGAATTCGACCTGTTGATCATGGATGAAAGCCTGGCCAATGTAGATGAAGTCACCAAAGAAAGCATTATTTTGAAAATGAAGACAACATTTTCCGACCGGTGTTTTCTATATATTTCTCACAATGTGGCGGAGGTGGCCAAATTCTGCAAGCAGATTCTGGTCCTGCGGGATCGGCATAAAAACCCGCAAACCGTATCTATCTCCGGCCAGGACCATTCCAACGGCAAAGGTCTTGATAAAAAAAATCTTGAACAAACCATGCTGGAGATCGTCAATGCTTTCTAGACGCATCTATCAATTTTTTATCATCTATTTTATCGGCATAACGATACTGTTTCTGATAAAGTATGTCCTGAATCTTTCTGATTATGTCATCCCGAGCCCCTTGGAAATATGGCAAACCAGCCAAAACGTTTTCATGCGATACCTAATTAACGTAATTGATACCCTGTCGATAGCCATTCTCGGTCACATGCTGTCGATCTGTCTGGCAACAGTGGTCGGAATCATTGGACGTTTGACCATCTGGGTTGGCTCTTTCATTCGGGTGGCGGCATATAATATCCAGGCCTATCCCATTGTGGCCGTGGCTCCGATCATATTTATCCTGCTGGGGGATGGACTATCGTCTCGGCTGTTGATCACTGCCATGATTTGCTATTTCCCCCTGCTGCTTTCCTTCATCGGCATTTTATCCGAGCCGGTGCCGGAGATCGAGCATTTTTATGAAGCCACAATGCGGATAAACTGGCGGCTGCAGGTAAAAATCAGGGCTTTTGAGAACATCAGTAAAATCTCCACGGTCATCGTGGGAAGCGGCACCCTGGCAATCGTGGGAACCATTGTCTCCGAATTTATCGCCGCCAATGCCGGCATCGGACACAGTATCCGCATCGCCCTTTACCAGAGTGACCTGGCTAAAATTCTCATCGCCCTGTTTTTGATCGGAATCTGCACATCGATTTACCTGGTCTGCCTGGAATGGCTGGGGCAGGTGGTGCAACAGCGTTTGCAAAGCAGTTAATCAGAATTCCGATATGGTGTTAAAAATGGATTTTTAATAGGATTGATGAATTTTGCAGGGATTTCATTGCGATGCTCGATACTGGTTTCTGGATACCGGTTGAAATAAGGTGTTCCATCGATTATATCTTAATTAATGAACGAAGCGATTTGGTTAACATCTGATTTCATAAACAATCTGGATCCGGCTAATCCCGGCTAAAAAGGAGATTGCCTTATGAAAAGACAGCTTCACCTTGCATTCCTTATAACAGGAGCGTTAATAGGCCTCCTTATCCTTGGTGCATGCGGTGAAAAGAAGCAGCCGGGGGAAGAGGTGACCTACCGGCTCAAATGGCTGTTTAACATCAGCGTTGTCGGCGACCTGTGGGCCGATGCCCATGGAAACTTCGCCCGGCACGGTCTGAAAGTAAATGTAAAACCGGGGGGGCCTGAAAAGGATGCCATCAAGGAGCTCGAAATGGGCCATGCGCAGTTCGGGGTGGCGTCGGCCGATCAGGTTATCCGGGCAGTATCCAAAGGATCACCGATTGTGGTGCTGGCCCAACTCTTTCAGGTCAACCCGCTGCACTGGATCTATCGCCCGGACCGGACACCGCTAAGAACACCACTGGATCTCAAAGGCAAAACCATCGGCATCACCTACGGTGGCAATGATGAAACCATTATGCGCGCCCTGCTGGCCAAATACGATATCAGAGAAGATCAGGTGAAACTCTACAGCGTAAGGTATGATTATACGCCGTTTTATCAGGGGAAGGTTGATTTGTGGCCCCTTTATCGCAATGCCCAGGCCCCCATTATCGGTGAAAAGCTTCGCAAAGCCGGAGAGCGATTTGATCTGATGAGTCCCAGCGGATTAGGCATACGGTTTGTCGCTAATTCCGTCATCACCACTCAAAAAATGCTGGATGAACGCCCCGAGACGGTCAAAGGTTTCATGAAAGCGCTGATAGAAGCCTGGCGCGAGGCGTTGTTTCCCGAGCATAAGGACAAAGCCATTGAAACTGTCTTGAAGTATAACCAGGAAACCCCTGCCGATATTGTAAAAAAACAGCTGCCGGCCACCCGCATCCTGATGCTTCCCAGAAAGGATTCAAAATTCGGTAATATTGATGTGGCGGCCTGGCAGCAAACCGAACAAATCATGCTCGATCAGAAGCTGATTACAGCACCCGTCCATATTGAGAAGCACTTGAAGCCGATGGTGGAATAACGATTCAACTAATAATCTCCCTGCAATGCCGAATGCTAGGCTGTAGCCTAGGTGACACCAGGGTTTGTATTGAAAATTAAGTATTCCCTTTGAAATAATCAGGAGATAAAATATGACTGATGCTGATTTTCAGAAAGTATCTCAATCGGACAACCTGCTGTATGGTCCCCGAAAATTGCTCCTTTGCGGCTTTGCCGCCGATATTCAGGCCAAATTTATCAAGCTGCTGGATATGATCGGTCTATCGCCGCTACCGCTGGTCTGGGTCACAGAATATCAGGCCGGTATGACTGTCGGTGAACTGGTGCAGCTGGAAGACAGCACCGGCACCGGTGTCTCATCGGAACTGCCGCGTGCTATAATTATGTCCGGGATCACCCAAAATGAGCTGCATATTCTGATGGCCGGTTGTCGCAAATCCGGAATGCAGCAACTGCTCTGGGCAACCTTAACACCGACTTCCGAAACCTGGTCGATTCAAAATTTACTGAATGAACTGGCCGCCGAGCATCGGGCGATGCAGGAAAGAAAGCAACCGTAGACTTGGGACCGGTTCCTCCGGGCTATGGCTTTACCGTAGTGAACAGGCTGCCACTTTTTCGCTGAACAACGCCTCTTTCAAAAAATGTATTCATAATTTCATCATATTTCATTTCATATTCACCGTTGAAATAAAAATCGACGGTCTCTTTGAACCAATAAGTATCCATCAGGTATGGAAAAAGATCATTTTCTTTAATCGCCTTTTTCATCAACAGCGTGTAGACCAGGATCTTTTTTACCAGATCGTTGCCAATAAAATCTCTATCCCTGATGTATCTCTCAAGTTTTTCTTTGCTTTTTGCTATGGCACTCTTCATATCGCTAAATGGTCTACCGTGACCCGGATAAATTCTTTTCACATCAAGAGATTCAAGCCTCTCAATCGATTCCCGCATATTAAACAAAGCCCTGCTGCCTTCAACGCGAAGGGTCATTACGGCCGAATCATTCTCCCACAGGGTATCCGAAGAAATAAGGATCTTTTCCCGGCTGTTGTACAGTATAATGCCATCTGAAGCATGTCCGGGGGTATATATCACTTGAAATTCATGCGGGCCGATGGCGATCATCTGGCCATCTTGTAATGTTTGGGTGACGGTAAAAAAATCAGCTTCCTGGTTATAATACCGCCACCAGGTGGACCAATCGTCCTGAGTGTCGATAAAATGTCGGCCGACTTCATGCAGAGCAATTTCGCAGCCGGATTTCTGCTGAATAATGTGATTGCCGCCGATATGATCACAATGGGTGTGTGTGCTGATAATCAGAGAAACATCAGGTAGGTTGACACCCAAATTGGTGATTAATTTTTCTGTTTCGCTAAAGTCGGCAATATATCCTGTATCGATGAGGATCGGGGATTTAGACCGGTAAACAAAGTGGTTGGCGTTTAAATAGCCTCTTTCGATAAAAAATAAATCTTTCAAAATTTCATTTTTAACCATATGAAAATCTCTCAGATTAGGAAATTATAAAGCTAATCCTTCTTTTCAAATTTGATACGTTCAGTTTAGATTTCATTTAACCAACAGGTGGCGGAAGGTCAAGGGCAATGACGCTATAGAGGAATTAGTGGGAATTTTCTATAACAGAAATCCCCCCAAGAAGTTCAAAAGTTGGCAACCTCCCCATTTTGACTCAAAAACAAAAACGCTGTAACGATAAAACCAGGTGCATTTCCGTAAGATGGCGACTCGGCTCAGACGATCGCGCCGGCTATTTGGATTGCGGTTGTGATCAGGTCGTCAATTAAACCGATCGCTTTTACCAAATTTTCAGCGGTTTTTACGCCCTGCTTGATCTTCCGGATCGATTGCTGAAGGGACGTATTGGCAGTCTTATCAACCTGAATAATCGCAGCAGTTTGACCAAGCCAATCGTCCAAGACTTGGACCAGCAAAGTATCTATTTGGTTCGCAAGTTCGTGATTTGTGCATAGGCAAGCCTTGTGGCAATTTAGACAAATATCACCGGGTTCCAGCAGCCAGATCCGTGCCTGCGGGGCATCCAGTTCAGCGACCAGTTGGAACGTTGCCAGATATACAGCATACAGCCTCCTAATCGCTTCATTAGTTGAAACGGTTATAAACCGTTATCGCTATCTTGGCAAGAGCCGAAAGTGAAATTTAACTTTTCAGATTAGCCAAACGAATCGCAGCCGCATACCGATGGGCGTCCATGCCTTCGTAGGCGCCCTGGGTTTCGGCATACCGGGCTAATTTTAGGGAGGCTGCATCATCTACCTCCATGTGAGTCACAACTTTTGCAAACATGCCGACCCACAAGCCGCCCGTGTAGCGCGCGGCGGCCCCGGTCGGCAGGATGTGGTTGGGACCGGCAATCTTGTCGGCATAAACCTCAGCCGTGTTTTCCCCGATAAAAAGTGAGCCGTAATGTTTCAGTAAGGGCAGGACCTCCCTGGGCTTGGATGTATGGATTTCCAGGTGCTCCGGTGCGTATTCATTGGCGTAGCGCGCGGCATCGGCAATGTCTCCGACCACAGCCACGACTCCTTTATTTTCCCACGAAGCACGGGCCACCGCCTCGGTGGTGCGCTCCTTGAGCTGGCGTTCAATTTCTTCCAGGCTCTGGCGTGCCAGGGATTCAGATGTGGTGACCAGGGCGCCGCGGGCGTTGGGATCGTGTTCGCACTGGGCCAGCAAATCGGCGGCTATATAATCGGCACGGGCGGTCTCGTCGGCAATGACCAAACACTCGCTGGGTCCCGCCAGAAAGTCAATGCCCACGGTTCCAAAAACCTGGCGCTTGGCTTCCATGACAAATTGATTGCCCGGACCTACGATCAGATCCACCGGTGCCATGGTCTCGGTGCCATAGGCCAGGGCGCCGATTGCCTGGGCACCTCCGATGCAGTAGATCTCATCGACTTCCATTTTATGCATGGTATAGAGGATACCCGGGTTGATGGATCCTGTTTTACCCGGCGGGCTGCAGGCAATGATCCTTTTAACACCGGCCACCTTGGCCGGAATGACCGACATGACCGCCGAAGTCAGGCAGGGGTAGCGACCGGCCGGCACATAGCAGCCGCAGGAGGCTACCGGAATGATGCGCTGGCCCATCCGCATACCCGGCCGGATATCCCTTTCAAACTCAACCATGCTATCCTTTTGGGCCTGCGCAAAGGCCGTGACCTGTTCGATGGCAAAATCAAGTTCCTCCACCACTTCCGCCGGCAATTGCTCCATGGCCGCGGCAGCCTGCTTTTCACGAATACGGAAAAATGGCGGGTCGTAATCATCAAATTCTTTCTCGTAATATCTCACGGCCCCATCGCCTTCATTTTTGACTCTGGCCAGGATCGATTTTACGGTTTCTTGAAGTTGCTGGACATCTTCTTCTGCAACCGGCACGGCCGATTTTATTTCACGGTAATACATGGGATTCTCCTTTACTACATTAAATTAACCATGGACCAGTAAATATGGACAGCTAGGAGGTAGGATATTTTTTGGGTTTAGTCAATTTTTTTATCAAAATTGAATTCAGTTTATCTATTGTTTCATTACATATCCGTTAGATTTATCATCTAATTTCAGTTTTTGAAATTAGGCTTGACAATTATAGTTAGGCGCCTTACTATTTTTTGGGGAAATTTAATTCTTCTAGAGGATTACGGCAATATGTATTTCTTGAAGGATCTTCCGACCGACAGAAACCTGCGTGAATTCACTGAACGTTACCCCAATATGAACCCGTCGGCCTTGAAAACGTGCGCCGAACTGATGCGCACCGGCAGTGACCTGCTGGCAGTTTTTGAAACTATCCTGGGCAAATCCGGTTTATCCCAGGGCCGCTTTTTAACACTCATTGTCATGAACCGCGCTCCGGATGAAGCGATCATTCCCTCCACGCTGGCACAAAAGCTGGGTGTGACGCGGGCAACCATGACCGGACTTTTGGATGGACTGGAGAAGGAAGATCTGATCGAGCGCCGGGCTCATGCACAGGACCGCAGAAAGGTCGGCCTGGTTTTGACAACCAGCGGACGCCAGATCCTGGATAAAATCCTGCCGGATTATTATCGCCATTTTGCGAAGCTGACAGTTTATCTGGATGAAGGGGAACGGCAAACCCTGGTATCCCTTCTGAAAAAAGTGAATCAGGGGCTTTTATCGGTATTGTAAAAATGGATCTACAATTTAATTAGGCGCCTAACCAATATAGGGAAGATGCCTTTTTTCTTCTCTTTTACACTCACCTTCAAACCTCAGGCGAGTCCGAGTTATGTTTTAAATTCCTTGACTTTAATGTTATACTTTATTATATATTTCGTATAACGTTTATATTCTACCGGGCAGGGCATATATTATGCGCACCTTTACAAAAGAATCGTTCAAGATGAAGGTATTTCCTAAAGGTCAGGTCGTCATCCCTGTTGCCTTAAGAAAGAAATATCAGATTGATATTGGTGACCGGGTCGATGTGATTGCCGCACCTGAGGGTATTTTGTTAAAACCGCTCCCTAAAAAAAATAATCATAGCTCCTTGACTGATCGATTGTATGGGATTTTCAGTGAATATGCATCCGGAAAGTCAAAACCAATCAAAGCTGACATCCAAAAGGCAACCGAAGACGGTTTTATTGAAGGATGGCCTGAATGATTCCGCTGTTGGATACCAATGTTCTGATTCGATTTTTCACATTTGATAAAGATAAGAAATATAAAAAACTATATAGATTCTTTGAATCACTGGAACGCGGCGATATCCAAGTTGAGTTGAAGTTGATTGTCTTATTCCAGGTGATATATGTATTGAAAAGCTTTTATAAAGTCCCCAGAGAACAAATTTCCGATGGATTAATAGACCTGCTTAAGTATAAAGGAATCCGAATCAAAGAGAAAAAAATAGTTCAACGTACCCTGGAAATTTGGCACCAAAAACAGGTAGACATAGTCGATTGTTATTTGATCGCTTGTCTGGAAAAAGATTCCCGGAATCTTTTATATAGTTATGACCGGAACTTCGATAAATTTAATATTAACCGGAAAGAACCTTAAGCTTATTCGTCATCACCCCGCGCGGATGAACCGTATTCGGATCTGCCCCTTCGCCGGACCGGTTACCTTATCGATGCCGATCGTTTGAGCTTGTCATTAGATCCTGAGGCTCTCGAAGGGAGGCTATCGAAAAGTTATCTATCAGATCCGTCATGGTTCCTCCTTCGCTCGTGATAACAAACCACCCGCCGCCCTGGCGCGCGAGTTTGGCCGTTTGGTCGACACTCTGCCGGCGGAAATAAACGAACCGGCTCCAGTCAGCATCGATCCGGCTGTCAGAGATTTTTTCAAAAAACTTCTACGATTTCAGTTTAAACCGCCCGGCAATTTGGTTGACTGGTTGAATAGTTGATTGGTTAAATGGTCTTAAATAATGAATGGATTCTATTTTAATATGTAATTTAGACAGGATTTACAGGATTATTTGGATTAATTTCTATTGAACCAAAACATCATTTCAGCATGAAATATTGTCACTATTTGGTGACATTTTAGGTAAAAATTTTTAACTATTTTACGGTTCCAGCAAACAAGCCTTTTATCATAGAGTCAATGGCCCTTTCCAAGCGTTGCCAGCCGGCTTCGGATTGCAAGTCAACTCCGTTGTAGATACTGATCTGACGTCCGCGGCTTATCAGATAGCTGACACCGGCCCCGATAATGGCACCCATCGCCGCAATATCGGGCCCTTTATCGGCGGCAGGAAAAAACATGTCAAAAAAATTCATCATGGTATTCTCGCGAATCGATTCCAACTCAGCGGTCAGCTCGTTTCGCTCGATCATTTCCCAGGCCAGAATCTCCTGGGTCAGCGGGCGCTTGCGGATTGCGTGTATGAAATTCCTGCTCAATTGAGACAATTGCTCGGTAACCGGCAACCGACTGTATGCTTCCACGTCACCACCGGCAAGTTCCTTGATTGATGGCCAGAAATTGCCCTCCCGGCCAAAGGCGACAATCAGCTCTGGCAACCCGCCAAAATACCGGTAAATCAACACCTTATCCACACCGGCTTCCCGGGCGACGGCATTCACGCCCAGCGCTGTAAAGCCTTTGCGGGCCAGGAGAGTGCCGACGGCTTCGATCAACCGGGCGCGGGTCACCTCACGATCCCGTGTTTTTGCCGCACGAGCAACTATTTTATTTTTGGTAGATTTTGCCATTGGATTGAGTTATTTCATTTTCAACTATTTTTATCACCGATCGGTGACATTGTCAAACCATTTTAATTTTGACAGTCAAATAAAAGGCTGGTAGACATCGAAGGTGTTAAATTAAGATTAGCAAATAATTGACAACATATTTTTCAACTCAAAAGAGGCGGTTTTTATGGAAATCTGTACTGAAGTTGATAACCTTTTCTGGGATCCGCATCCGCTTGGGGAGGGAGTCAAAACAAAGCCTCTAGTTACGAAAAGGGAGCATGACTTGAATGTCAGCTGCATTCTGGTAAAAGTCCCTGCCGGCATCGAAATACCGGAGCATACTCATGAGGAACAGACGGATATTCTCTATCCCTTGAGCGGAAAGGCTGAAATGTATGTACTGTTGATAAGTATGAACTAAAGATTTGATCTTTATATGGACACGGATGAACACAGATTAAAAGGATATGATTGATGCGGCAAATGAACAAGGTGTTTCAATCCCCCAAAAGGGATCCTTCTTTTTCAGAATTCAAAATTTTGGCTGTGTAAATCTTTGCAAATCCGTGTCTCGTGAAAAATTTCAATGGGAGAATAACAATGATTAAAGGTATCGGTCATTTAGGAATTGTTGTAAAAGATATGGCAAAAAGTTTAAAAGCGCTGTCACAAATTGTCGATTTTGAAAATCCTTCAATTAAGGAATTTCCGGAAAAGAAAATGAAATGTGCGGTGGTGGAGATGAATGGCGTAGCATTGGAATTCCTTGAAGATAACAGTCAGGATGGCTTTCTGGGGAAATTTAACCGGGAAAGAGGGGACTCCATTCATCATTTTTGTTTGCTGTCTGACAACCTAGAAAAAGATGTCGCGGACTTGAAAGAAAAAGGCGTTGAAATGATGGATCTTGAGCCCAGGATCGGATTACGGGGGAAAAAAATCGCTTTTACATCGCCGGATGCACTGGATGGTATTTCAATTGAGTTGTCGGAACCGTGAGAAGGTTTCGGGTGTCCTGCCGGCGGCGAATCGTATAATCCGCTGGCCGAATTAATCAGTCAAAAAAGCATCCCGTGTCAGGTCATTGGTGATGCCGGCCAGGTAGCCATGGCATTTGACGCGGTGCACCAGGGATATAATGCCGGGAGAAGGATATAGTTCCAATTGGTATAAAACCAATTGGGAGTTATTGGTTATTAGTTAGTGGTTAATTGTTTGATTAGGTAGTTTATTCAACTCTAAAAACGAATAACCAATAACGTCTAATCGAGCACTTTGTGCTCAATTACAGCATTAACTTGGGGAGAAAAACATGAATGACAAGGAAAACGATCACGTTCTTGGATTCTTTTTAAATCAGAAAAGTTGCTCCATAGCTAAAGCAGAAGGAATTTACCTATATGATGATCAGGGTAATCGAATTATTGATGCCAGCGGCGGCGCCATTGTCTGCAGCATCGGTCACGGGGTAAAAGATATCGCCGACATCGTCGCCGAGCAAATGCAGCGAGTGGCGTTTGTTTTCCGAAGAGCCTTCATCACACCGGAGTTAGAACTGGCGGCCCAAAAAGTATGCGGAACAACCAATGCAGATATGGATCGCGTCTTTTTTGTTTCCGGCGGTTCCGAGGCGACCGAAACCGCCGTCAAGCTGGCACGCAAATACCATATCGACAACGGCAACTCCGGCAAATACCGGGTGATTTCCCGCTGGCAAAGCTACCACGGGTCCACTATGGGGGCGTTGTCCTGGTCAGGCTTCACTTCCAGACGGGCTGACTTCACACCTTACCTGAAAGACTTTGTACATTTGCCGGCGACCTACTGCTATCGATGCTGGTATGGAGAGTCGCCTGAATCCTGTGACCTGCAGTGCGCCCAGGCACTGGAAAACGAAATATTATGCCTGGGCCCGGAGACGGTTTCCGCCTATATCGCCGAGCCGGTTTCCGGCCATTCTCTGGCGGCAGCCCATCCGCCGGACGAACATTTCAAAATAATCCGGCAGATCTGCGACAAGTATGATGTGTTGATGATTTTAGACGAAGTCATGAGCGGCATCGGCCGCACCGGCAAATGGTTTGCCTATCAGCATCACGATGTGGTTCCCGACATCATCGCTCTGGCCAAGGGCTTGAGTGCCGGCTATTTCCCGGTGGGCGCCGCAGTTCTTCGGGAAAAAATATATGACGTTATTGCAAATAATTCCGGAATCTTCGGATCAGGACATACTTACGGCGGCAACCCGGTGGCAGCGGCAGTAACCTGCGGTGTTCTTGACTATCTTAAGGAAAATAAGCTGGTCGATCGCTGTGCGGATATGGGTGAATATTTAGCTGCCAAATTGCAAACATTGAGGGCGCACCCAACCGTCGGTGATATTCGGGGACGCGGCCTTCTATGGGGGGTGGAATTTGTCAAGGACAAGGCTACCAAAGCGTGTCTGGACCCCCAACTGCATTTCTCGCAGCAGATCCAGGACCAGGCATTGCGGCGCGGCGTGCACATTGAATCCTCCTTCGGCTGCAACCGCGGACAGAAAGGGGATACGCTTATATTCGGCCCTCCGTTTATTATAACTGAAAAGCAAATTGATGATCTAATTGAAATTATTGACGAGACATTGTCTGCGGTTGAGCGACGTGCCGGAATTTAAATGAAGGTTTCAAGTATGACGGTATCTGGATCGGCACCGTTGGGAAATTTACCAGACTGTCGTTACAAATGGATAGGCTATGATTTTTTTAATCTTTGGCAACGAGCTGAAATCGGCTGATCCTAGCGGTCGCTGTAATAATTTTGATTGTCTATTTCAAATTTTTAAATTGCTATAGCACTACTTAACTCAAAAAATAAAGGAAGGGAAAATGAGCAAACGCAGTGATTTAATGACCAAAGGACCGGAACGGGCACCCCATCGTTCGCTGCTGCGAGCCGAGGGCTTTACCGATTGGGAAATGGAACGGCCCATGATCGGTATTGCCAATTCTTTTAATGAAATCATCCCGGGCCACATGCATCTTGACAAACTGGTGGAGGCGGTCAAAGCCGGTATATATGCTGCCGGTGGAACCCCGGTGGTCTTTAACACCATTGGTGTGTGCGACGGTATTGCCATGAACCACGTGGGGATGAAATATTCACTTCCCAGCCGGGAGCTGATTGCCGACTCCCTTGAAATTATGGCGACCTCCCATCCCTTCGATGGGCTGGTTTTAGTGGCTTCCTGCGACAAGATTATTCCGGGCATGCTGATTGCCGCAGCCCGATTGAATATTCCTTCCATTTTTCTTTCCGGTGGTCCCATGTTGCCGGGAAAAGTCCGTGGCAAAGACACCGGCCTGGACAAGGTATTTGAAGCCGTGGGACGCTTTAAAAGCGGCGCCATATCCGAGCAGGAATTAACCGAAATCGAATGCACGGCCTGTCCGGGGGCCGGCTCCTGTTCGGGAATGTTTACCGCCAACACAATGAGCAATCTGGCGGAAGCCATGGGCATGGCACTGCCGTTTAACGGCAGTGCGCCGGCGGTGTTTGCCGAACGGGTCTGGCTGGCCAAACAAACCGGATACAAGGCCGTCGAACTGGTCAATGCAGACATTAAGCCCAGAGACATTATGACCAAAGATGCCTTTTACAACACGATTGCCGCCGATATGGCCCTGGGCGGCTCCACCAATACCGCCCTGCACATTCCGGCCATCGCCTATTATGCCGACATCGACATCACCCTCAAAGACTTCGGTACGGTTTCTGAAAAAATCCCCCATTTAACCACCATTGCCCCGGCCGGCCCGCATCACGTGGTGGATTTCTTTCACGCCGGCGGCATTTCGGCCATCATGTCGGAACTCAATAAATCCAGGCTGTTGAAGCCCCAGCCCAAGACTGTTTACGGCATGTCCCTGGGGGAGATGCTCACTGACATCCAGGCCGGCATAAAAGATCCCGCCGTCATCCGTTCCACTGAAAATCCGGTCCACCCCACCGGCAGCCTGGCGGTTTTAACCGGCAACCTGGCGCCTGACGGGGCCATTGTCAAACAGGCGGCCGTCGCCGATGAAATGCTCAGGCATTCGGGCCCGGCCCGGATCTTCAGTTCAGAGGAAGAGGCATTTCAAGCCATTATGGATTCCGCCATTCAAAAAGGGGATGTTATTGTGGTCCGCTACGAAGGCCCCAAGGGCGGTCCCGGAATGCAGGAGATGCTCTCTCCCACCGCCGCCCTGGCCGGAATGGGAATGGACAAAGAGGTGGCCCTGATCACCGACGGCCGCTTTTCCGGTGCCAGCCGCGGATCCGCCATCGGGCATGTATCTCCGGAGGCAGCCGCCAAAGGCCCCATTGCAGCCATTCAAGACGGGGATACCATCGAAATCGACATCCCCGGGCGAATCTTAAATGTTCGGCTTTCCGAAGAAGAAATTCAGCAAAGACTGGCGCAGCTTCCTGAATTTGAGCCTAAAATCAAAAGCGGCTATCTGGCCCGCTATGCAACCATGGTATCCAGCGCGGATAAAGGGGCGGTGTTTCCGAGATGAGGAAGATGCTTCTGTGCGGGACGATTCTGCTGTCGACGCTAATCATCACGATGAGCTGCGGTGCGGATGAGAAGCGCAGTCGCTCTAGAGGCTGCGGGCGCCCGGTGCCCGCCGCATTGCAGATATCCATTCAGGTCGGCGACCACCCGCGCGAATTCATCACCGTTGTGCCGGAGCCCTACGACTCCAGCGTAGCCCACCGTCTAATCTTTGCCTTCCATGGCCGCATCACTCCCAACAACCGGGTACGGAAGTGTTGAGTTTAAAATGGAGTTAGTCGCGCCAGGGCGGGCTTGCCATCAGAAACGGGTGGTGGAATTCGGTGAATGGTTGTGTCAGGAGGTGGTAAAGGCCGTCCCCCACCGGCAGGTAGTGCTCAGTATTCCCAAAACCCTGCGGCTGTATTTTCTATATGATCGCGCTGCTGGATAAATGGCGACACTCCGGATTCAACGTGTTCTTTGGACCGCGAATTCTTATCATTAGGCGTTTTCAAGGTCTATATCCTCGTTTTCAACCGCAAAAAGAGCCTTATATTGAGCGAGGCTCTCCCGCAGTTGATACCCTTCGCCGCTTTCTATCACATCTCGCTCTTTGGCTCGAAAGCCCAGACGTGCTTTCACATTGCTCAATAAAGCGCACTTGCTCCCCACGGCGATACTGCCCGTCCATTCGTCTTGGCACTCCTTCGGTCCTAAGGCTCCTGGTATCGCTCGGCATGCTGGGCTACGTCCGAGCCGATTATGATCGCATGCCAAGGCTCAGGCTCAGAAGAGAGCGCAGCTTTGACTTTGCGGGCGTCGGAACGTAGTCCGGTAGGACCCCGAACCACACGGCTTCCCCTCACCTGACCAAGCACATCAAGCCCATGGGTATAGCCTGTCTCATAGTGCGTTGTCGTGCTCCCGGCGAACACCGGCGGGGGAGGGGGGGACCCTCCACCACGACGATAGGTCGTGGCGATCACCTTATAGTACTCCGAGTAGGCAAGCGTAAAGACGCTGCCCGAGGATCTCCCCGTGGGCGACACATCCTCAAACGTCACCCTGGCATCGGCGACGCTGAAACGTTTGAAGGTCTCGCCGCCGTCGTCGATGGTCGCAGGCGCCGTAGGAGAGAAAGCCGGGAGACTCAGGCGAACGTTCCTGCCGTGCGAGCCATCTGGGTAGATGACGGCACTATAGATCTGATTCCAACCTCCCATGACTTCGAGGAACCGCTGGCGGACCGGATCGTAGACGCATCGGTGGTCTTCGATGGGAGCCATCCCTGGGGCGGGATCGAGGTCGTATCGGGAGGTCGCTTCCCCGACACGAATCAAGTGATAGTCGCCGATAGTCCCTCCGCCGAAGGGGATGGCAGTAACTAGGATCGTCACCGTGCCCCCTGGCCGCCCTACGGCAATCCGAGGAACGCGCGCCCCCGTACGGGCGGAGGCTGACGGAAGGGTTTGGAGTCGTATCGACCGGAAGGGAGGAGAGCCGCCCCGGGTTCGGGTGATTCCATAAAGATAGATATTTCCCCCGGATCGGCCGGTCACAAGAAGCACGCGGTTTTCGAACTCGGAGTAGGAGATATCGAAACCGACGAGGGCACGGGACTCTCCGGCGTTTAGCTCAAGCGGAGGATCCGACGGGAAGACCGATGTCATGTCCGCCGCATTGAGATACCGCCCGTAAACAGAGTCTCCCTCTCTCCAGGCCGCGAAAAACTCAGTCATCGAAACTCGGACAAGGCGCGGATGGGACCCGGCGGCCAAGGAAATGCTCCGTGGCGATGTCGACGTGACCGAACGGGTCCCGTCGGAACGTATGGGACCGTCAAAATTAATAGCCGCTGCCATAATCACGTCGGGGTCACTTCGAGTCGTCGAACGCCAGGCAACGCCATAGGTCGCATTTTGGGAGAGCGCCGTGTCCGGCTCGGCACCTGCCGGGAGGAGGGTTCGCTGTGAGCAACCCAACGCGCTCATCACGAGTAGTGTAGCAACCAATAGTGGCTGAATGATCGTTCGAGGAGTGTTGATTCCGCTCATGGGGTGCCTCTCAAAAAGCTGTGATTCGTTGAGTTGATAAAAAGTTGCTTTTTTTCATCCTCATTAAGGTTCGTGAAGAACTGACAGGAGTCAAATTTTGAATAGTGAATTGATCTTCGTTATGCCCTATTCGAGCTTAGACCCTAAACTATCAAAAGTGGGGGAAACTGCGGTCTATAACACTATGAAACTAATAGCTAATCACGTTTAGGTATTTGTCAACTCAGTGTATGATATCTTAATGGCAAAAAAACTGACTTGAAATTGTATGGGAACTTAGGGACGGTCATGATAAAATGCATTTCATTTTTATTGCGCCACAGAAGTACAGATATTCATAACCCTATATGCCTTCCATTATAACCCGTCTGTGTCCAGGCGGACGCTCATTTTCAATTAAATTTCTCGAATAAATAATTAGCCCGATACCGAGACCCCGCCAGAACCTAGTTTTTAAGGAATTGTGAAAAGTCTCTTTTAACGCATTAATAGCATGAATATAAGGATGCCCTTTCACCGCAATATTCCAAAACACAAATAGTTCGATGCAGATTGAGAGTTTTTTTCTCAATTCCTCCAAGACATGTCATTTTATCCGGCAGATCGCTTAGTTCAACCGAAAACGTGATAAACCCAATTTTGGTGTATTCGGTTGATAGCTACTGGATTAATTCGGGAAGACGGGCTTGCTATATCCAAAATCCACTATTTTCAGTCGATTTTAGCCAATTGCCGGGTTGACTTTAAAAGTTTCATTCTGTATACGGCTCTTTATTGGATGGAGCCGTTTGGGGCTTGGTGTCGCATCAGCAGCGGCCCTATATGTTGTTGCTCATTCCCAGCCGGCACACAACCCTGTCAACCTTGATTTTTTGCTCGATCCGCTCTTAAAAAGCGAATTCTTATCATTTCATTCTCCGCACTATTATGGCATAATTCTTGCCCAAATAATCCACTGGTGTGGTGATATTTCGTTTAACAATCTCATGGTTCGGTTAGAATGATCGCAAGGCCATGAGGATAGAACACCTGTTTCCTTCATTCGGAAGCGGATTTTTTATGTAAAGAGTAAATTAGGCGGATTATGGTTTTCAATCATAATGGTTTAGCTCTACATTTTTTTATGACGAAATCTTTACTGGATGACAGAAGCTCATTCTATCAATGAAGTTCCATCTATTACAATGAGGAGTAAGACATGAATCCGGAATCGATACCGCCTTTCGAGCAACTGCCGGCTGACCAATTAAAGGAGCTTCACAGAAGACATTTAAGGGGGGCATTTGTTCGATCGGGGGCTAGTATGGGCATGTGGACATTTGCCCTTGTTGCTCTTATCTCGGGTACTATCAATCCGTATCAATTCATAGGAATAAGTGCCTCAATACTATTTTTAATCTTCATGAATCCTCCCATATTAATAGTTTTAAAATATATTACCGGAAGGTTCACATACGAATATTTTTCTGTTTTTATTAACCAGCTGGAAATCATTGGATATACGGCTATTATTTATTTTACTGGTGGCATTCAAGCATCGTACCTTACACTTCTTTATGCTGCTTTAATTGCCTATGTTGGGGTAGTTGCACCGCGCAGACATTCATTCATCGTTGCAAGCCTTTGCATCGCTACTTTTGGTTTAATGGTCGGATTGGTTTATTTTGGTTTTATTCCACATCACTCTTGTCCAAAAACGGGTTTAGAATGAGTCATAAAGTGAGTAATAATACGAGTCATTGAAAAAAATCCTCCTTATATGTAGGGTGGTTGTTAATTTCGCCAAAAAATAACAAATACCCGCAACA